>ERZ827440.2001-NODE-2001-length-19640-cov-3.329129_pt1 | contig 19640 bp, 18 predicted proteins | sample MGYA00519774_ERZ827440 | MGnify/ENA primary metagenome ERZ827440 (study PRJEB31778, sample SAMEA3449302) | human gut metagenome | biome: human gut; feature: human-associated habitat; material: faeces | place: United Kingdom | collected 2010/2012 ... | reverse complement strand
GATCAGATTCCGGGTTTGGCATCACAGCGTTTGATGGCTGAAGGATATGGTTTCGGGGCGGAAGGTGACTGGAAAACGGCGGCTCTTTACCGGACTACCTGGTTTATGAGTCAGGGATTACCTAAAGGATGTTCTTTCCTCGAAGATTATACACTCAACTTCGACGGGAAAAACAGCGACCAGACCGCCATCGATCGAATAATTTTCGATATGTATCTTTCCGTCAAAAATATAGTACCTTATCTGATACACTTCGTTTCCGATGTATTGCTGTCCGAAGCCGTCTTTTGAAAAGTAATAGCCGACAGGCATTTCATCGGATATATATGTTCCTTCAATCGTAGTTGCTCCTTCGGGAAGCGTCACCTCGGTTCTGTCGCAGCCGAAAAGTGCCGCAATGCAAAGCAAAAAAATAAGCGGGAAAAATATTGTTTTTTTCTTCATTTAATTCACCGATGAATATTTTACTCTATTTTCGCCAAAAAGTCAAGCAATACTTGTAAATGCGAAGATTTTATGATACAATACCGACGGTGATTTTTATGACGGATATTACGGTTATACATGTCGGGAATATTAAAGACAGCTTTTTCGGTGAAGCGCTTTCGGAATATAAAAAGCGGATGGCTGCTTTTTGTCGTTTCAGAGAAATTGAAATCAAAGAAGAAAAATGCGATCTGCCCTCAGAGGTAGATAAATGTCTCGCGAAAGAAGCTGACAAGATCCTCGCGGCTCTTCCAAAAAAAGGGTTTCGCGTTGCGCTTTGCGTCGAGGGAAAGCAGATGTCATCGGAGGATTTCGCTTTGCTGAATGGCAGAAATGCCGCAGAAGGCGTTACATATGTAATAGGGTCGAGTTACGGACTGGCCGAGTCGGTAAAGGCGGCTTGCGATATGCGCCTGTCGTTTTCAAAAATGACACTGCCGCACAGGCTTATGCGTGTGGTCCTTTATGAACAGATTTACCGTGCTTTCACCATTATCAACGGAAGGAAGTATCACAAATGAAGCTGCTTATGGCTTTTGATTCATTCAAGGGGACTTTAACGTCGCTTGAAGCAGGTAATATTGCGTGCGATGCGGCGCAGGCGGTCGGCTATGATTCCGAAGTACAGGTTGTTTCGGACGGCGGTGAAGGACTTGTGGATGCGTTTGTGTATTCGAATCCGGCAAAATTACTCGAAGTGTGCACAGTTGACCCACTGTTTCGTGAAATGAAAGCGGATTTTGCGATTTCGGACGAAACGGCTGTGATCGAGTGCGCTTCGGCTGCGGGGCTTTGCCTTGTACCGGAAGAGAAACGCGATCCGAAGGTCACCACGACATTCGGTGTCGGGCTTATGATCAAAGCAGCTGTTGAAAACGGCGCAAGGAAAATAATCCTCGGTCTCGGCGGATCAGCTACCAACGACGGCGGAACCGGCATGGCAGCTGCTCTCGGTGCGGTTTTCCGTGATCAGGACGGAAAAGAATTCGTGCCGACAGGAGGTACCCTCGGAAAAATCGCGGAAATTGATATTTCAAAGCTGAAAAAAACGGTTGGAAAAACAAAATTCATTGCATGCTGTGACGTTACAAATCCGTTGATAGGTGAAAACGGTGCGTCGCGTATTTATGCGCCGCAGAAGGGCGCGGACAGCGCTGCGGTTGATGCGTTGGAAAAGAATATGGAGCACTATGCTGCCATAGTCGGAGACGATATCGCCGTGTGTGCGGGAAGCGGTGCGGCAGGCGGTCTCGGCGCCGCTGTCAGATTTTACTTCGGCGGCGAGCTTGCTCCCGGATTTGCGACGCTTGCTCCGCTTATCGGGCTTGAGGAAAAGATATGCAATGCCGATATTGTCCTGACCGGAGAAGGCTGCACGGATAATCAGACAAACAACGGAAAGCTGCCTGCGGGAGTTGCGGGGCTTTGCAGAAAGCACGGAAAGCGCTGCATTGTCATCAGCGGAGCTGTCAAAGGAGAACCTCGCATCGACGGCGCCGAAAGAATCATACCGACTTCCTATGAAAGCAGTATGCCGACAAAAGAGATCGCAGCAATGCGGCTTTATGAAACAGTAAAGCAATTATTGGAGGAGATTAAAAAATGACATTTACGGAAAGTGATTTACACGTTCACACTTCTATTTCGCTCTGTGCTGAGCGCACCGCCGACCCACTGAAATATATAGAATACGGAGCGGCAAACGGGTTGAAAACAATCGGTTTTGCGAACCATTACTGGGACGAGGATATACCCGGAGCAACTCCGTGGTACCAGTTGCAAAACACCGAACATATCATGCAGATTTTCGGGCAACTCGGTGACAGGAGCCGTTTCCCGATCAAGGTGCTCATCGGATGCGAGACCGAATATGCACACGGCACACTCGGTATTTCAGAAAAGAAAGCCGAAATGCTTGATTACGTGCTTGTTCCGCACTCCCACACTCACATGAATGGGTTTGTTTTGCCCGATGACTGCAATACGCCAGAAAAGCACGCCGATTATCTTGTACGTTCTTTCTATGAGGTTGCCACACATCGTATGGCAAAGGACTACATCACCTGTATCGTTCATCCGTTCGTCCCTGTCGGCAGAAGCTTCGGCGAGATCACTGAAATACTCAGTAACATACCTGATGAAAGGTACTTTGAGTGTGCATGTGCCGCCAAGGAAAACGACATTCTTATCGAAATCAATACCGACTGCTTCCTGCCGTCGGTGGTTGATGACGACGCTTTTGCGGAGTACAAGCGCTTTTTTGCTCAGTGCAAACGTGCAGGATGCAGATTCTGTGCCGGAAGCGACAAGCATGACCTTGTGAAGGATAAAGAAAGCGACCCGTTCTTTGCGGTCGACGGACTTGCCGAAAAGCTGGGAGTTATGTAATATATATGCTTTGCGCCCTTGAAGCAATCAGGCTTCAAGGGCGCAAATTATTATATGAGCGGCTTGTCGGCGTGCAACGCAATAAGCCCGGCTTTGCCGCAAAGGATTGCAGCATCGCGGAAATCCATTCCGTCGGTAAGAACACCGGCGAAAGAGTTTCCGATATATCCGACATCATTGAATACTTCCGGGATCTCACCCGCTTTACCATAAAACGGTATATCGGTGTAAATATATCTCATCAGACGGTCACGGCATTTCTGAGTTGCAAGAATACGTCTGCCGATGTCGTATGAAAGGCATACGTCAAGACACTTTTTTACATCGGAAAGACAGGTAAGATTATCATATCCTTGCTTTGCGGCATCGAAATCAAGCATAATACGCCCTACATGCGTTCCGCCGCCGAAACGCGAAGAGATGTAACCGTTCAGCGCAGGCATACCGGGATGTTTTATCAGCAGATTTGTCGCTGTATTGTCGCTTGAACCGATCATGAGTGTCAACAATGTTCCGATATCGGCACAGCCGAGTGAAAGTTCCGTTATATCGCTGTAATCTATACGGTCGGAAGGCGCGATTGATATCACACATTCGGGCGGGATATGTTTTTCAAGGTAATATGCCAGTATGAAAATCTTTATGACACTTGCACTGCGGAACAGCTTCGTGATGTTATGCTCAACAAGCGTTTTGCCATCCGAGTCAATGATATAGACGGCGTTTCTTTCGGAAAAGCCATTTATTTCAATCAAAGTATATTCTTCCCTTCTCGAATTTTCCCGTTCCTTCGGGAATATATGAACAAAGAAACGGAGCGTCAAGATCACAGAGAGTGATTCCTGCTGCTGCTGCAAACTGCGCGGCGGCAAGCACGCTTTCCGGTCCTTCCATCATACATCCGACCATACAGCCTATTCCGGCTTGAGCCGCAGCTTCATAGATTTTTTTTGCTTCGTATATGCCGCCGCATTTCATAAGTTTTATATTTATGAGATCTGCCGCTTTCGCTTTTATAACACGAATTGCATCGGCAGAGTCAAAGACGGATTCATCGGCAAGAATATCGATCGGTGTATTGGCTGTTACGTATGACATGCCGTCGATATCGTCCGCATCGACCGGCTGTTCGAACAGGTCGATCTGAAGCGGAAGCTCGGCAGCATGAGAAATTATGTAAACAGAATCCTCCCTGCCCCATGCCTGATTTGCGTCAAAACGTACTCTTATTCCGGGCGGAACTATCGCGGCAATTTCGCGTATCGTACCGAGATCCTCGTCCCTGCCTCTGCCGAGCTTTATTTTCAGCGACTTGAAGCCGTCATCTATGGCGCGAGCTATATCGGACGCGACTTTTTTCGGGTTTCCGATGCTGACAGTCACGTCGGTGTCGACGTAGTCAGAGCTGCCGCCGAGGTAAGTCACAAGTTTTGTGTTTGCCTGTTTTGCAAGCAGATCATGAACCGCAATATCAAGCGCGGCTTTGGGTGACGTATTTGCATAGAGAGATTTTTTATGTACGGCAAAAGTTCCGGCGTCACTTCTCTCCCTATAAGACGCGGTGTGAACCAATCGTTGATCGCATATATAATTGAACCATCGGTATCTCCCGTTATAACAGGCGTAGGGGAACAGCTGCCCGTTCCCCTTAAACCGTTATCGGTCATTATGTCGACTGTGTAGTATTTGAGCACATCGAGCCTTCGTTTCGCCGTTATAAAGGGCGTCTTCAATGGCAGGCTGCGCGTCTCAAGCCTTATGTCGGTTATTATCATTTGAGATCTTTGAAAATAGCAATTGTCTGTTCGATTGCTGCACTGATGGAGTCCTTGTTTGAATCATATGTCGATTCAAAATTACCGCTTTGCGCTACCGTCGGAATCAGATTTGAGAGGCTGCCCCATGTATATATTGCGCCCGGTTCAAAGACGCGGTTGTTGAAGATAAGATCAAGAGCGAATTCTCCTTCATCGTCCTTGATAAATCTGTTCTTCAGGAGCACTTCGTAGTAATTCTTACGGAGAGTTTCGGTTGAAGCAATAGCCATTGCTTCGCATACAGCGGCGGATTTCTCGGCATCCTCGACGCTTACGGGAATTGCAAAACAGGTCGCATAGTAGCAGGAAACGATATTGTAGTATTCGTCCTGTGATTCGTCGTACTTCGGTGTGGGAAGCAGACCGTAATTTACCTTGTCATATGCCTGAAGTTCGGCAAGGTCGACAATCGCAAGGCTTCTGAACAGGACACGCTGGTCGGCAAATGCGCCTGTTGCAGCGCTCCAGACGTCAGAATAACCCGAACCGGCGTAATTTGTTATCTGCTCAATCTGCATTGTCGCCGCTTTATCGGTATAGATTTCGTGAATCTTGCTGACAACCTCGGTTGCACGGTCTGTTTTAACGGCGAGATAAGGAAAATCATCACTGTCCTTACGAGTGAGACGTTCTCCTGAGCCGACAAACATTGTGGTCGTGTAGTTACTGTTGACATAAAAGCCCCAGTGGTCGCCCCAGGTGAGACCGTCCTCGCCGTCGCTTTCATAGGTGGCAAGCTTTGCGTTTCTGTAAAGCGCATCAAGTGTCCACTTACCATCGGCAAGAAGTGTATAGGGATTTTCAATATCCGGGTTGGAATTGACGACATCTTTGTTGAATACGATTGCGTGTGTGCAGTCAAAGGTCAGAAGACTGAAATCGCCTGTGCTGAAAAACAGCTTTCCGGCAATCGAAAGGTCGGCGTTTGCGCGCTGATCCCAATACGAGCGATCGAGATTTATGACATCAAAAGATGTAAGATCATAGAAAGCGCCTTCGGCAGCAAGCGATGCCGCGGCAGGCATATACGGCATGACGATATCATATGAGCTTGCACCCATCATTTCGGCATAGATATTATTGCGCATTTCGCCGTCTGCCCTTGTTCTCACCTCAGTGATATGGCAGTTGAGCAGGTCTTCGACGATTTGATTACGCGAAGCGACCGCAGAGGAAATCAGATCGGGCGAAAGATCATTTGGCATGATCTCCTGGGAATAATACCTCGCGGACGATTGATCTTCGACGTAAATCACTATCTCTTTTTCGCCGAGATCGATATCGCGGAGATGTTCATACGGATCCTTTTCCTCATCAGAGGCTTCGGACTGTGTTTCGGAAACGCTTGGTGCTGTTGACACACCGGAATGGTCAGCCGTCGAGCTGTTTTGCTCTGAATTGTTGCAGGCGGTGAACGCACAGGAAGTCATTATCGCCACCAGAATTGCAGCCAGTACTCTTTTCATACATTTTTCCTCCAAAAATCTGTAACAAAATTTTACCACACGAAAGCCGTTTTGTCAAGTGCTTTTTGTGCAAATCATCAATTCGTTTTTTATTTCCTCGCGTGAATATGCAAATAGCTATGTACAAAACGAATTGTTTGTGTTATAATAATATTCGCAAAGCTTAACGTGCTGAAGTATTAATACCGTTGAAAAGGTGGCGTATTTATGGATAATACCTGTGAAGTGATGCTGAGAGACCTGAATATTGATTTTGTTCTTAAACTGTTCGGAGCGCTTGACGGCAACATTGAAATACTGGAAAACGAATTCGGTGTGCGTATAAACAGCTATGACGATGCGATACGTATTGTCGGAGAACCCTCCGCTGTAAAAGCTGCTGAAAAAGCGATCAGACAGCTTGAGCAGGTCAGCCGGTTTGAGGAAGCAATCGATGTCAATACGATCAATTACGTTATTACGATGATACGCGAAGAAAACACGGAAGACATCTCGGCAATTCTCAACGACTGCATTTGTCTGAACAGCCGCGGAAAACCCATCAAGCCGAAAACGGTCGGACAACAGAAATATGTTGACGCAATAAAAAAGAATACCATTACCTTCGGCGTCGGCCCCGCTGGAACCGGAAAAACCTTTCTTGCAGTTGCACTTGCCGTCACTGCGCTCAAGCAGAAGCAGATCTCACGCATTATACTGACACGTCCCGCAGTTGAAGCGGGCGAAAAGCTCGGATTCCTTCCGGGCGATCTGCAGCAGAAGATCGACCCATATCTGCGCCCGCTTTACGATGCACTGGGCGAAATGCTTGGCGGCGAATCGTTTGCCAAACACATGGAGAAAAACACAATCGAAATAGCACCGCTTGCGTATATGCGCGGCAGGACGTTGGACGATGCCTTCATCATACTTGATGAAGCTCAGAACACAACGCCGGAGCAGATGAAAATGTTTTTAACACGTCTCGGCAACAATTCAAAAGCAATTGTGACGGGTGACGTTACTCAGATAGACCTGCCGTATATCAAGAAGAGCGGACTTATCGAGGCAATCGATATTCTTAACGATATTGACGGTATTGCAGTATTCCGATTCAGCCACAAGGATGTTGTACGTCATCCGCTTGTTCAGAAAATCATACTTGCATATGAGAAAAAAGGTCATGCAGCACAACCACGTGAACAAAAACGTACTTTCAGGAGGCAACCGGATGAACGACGTTAAGATATATTTCGAAAATGAAACCGATACGACAATTGACGCTGCCATACTCGACAATATGAAACGAGTCATCGAAAAAACAGTTGCCGAAGAATATGACGGCAGAAGCTTTGAGGTTTCAGTTACAATAGTCACAAATGATAAAATCCGTGCGCTGAATGCCGAATATCGCGGTAAGGATGCGCCGACGGATGTGCTGTCGTTTCCGATGGATGAATTCGACGATACATCGCACGTCGAGCCGCTCGGTGACGTTGTTATTTCAATTGAACGTGCAAAAAAGCAGGCGGAGGAATACGGACACAGTCTTATGCGGGAGCTTTGCTTCCTCACGGCGCATTCTACGCTCCATCTTCTCGGATATGACCACGAAAACGGTGATGAGGAACGCCTCATCATGGAACAAAAACAGGAGGATATATTGAAATCTCTCAATATAACACGTGATATATGACAAAAAGCGCATTTATTATGATAATAGGCAGACCGAATGTCGGCAAATCGACTCTCATGAATGCATTGGTCGGCGAAAAGGTCGCGATCGTTTCAAAAAAGCCGCAGACTACTCGTGGCAGAATTGCGGGTGTTCTTACCGAAGGTGAAGATCAGTACGTTTTTCTTGACACCCCAGGTTTGCACAAGCCGCACAATCTGCTCGGAGAATACATGATGAAGACGGTTGGTACGGCATCGGAGGATGCCGACGCCGTGATGTTTGTTGTGGATGCATCCAAAAAGCTAAACAAAGCAGAAACCGAGGCTCTCGATGCATATGCGAAAAATCCGGATAATGTGATCCTCATAATCAACAAGACCGATATTACGGATAAGGATCAGTTGCTTCGGTATATCGCCGACATTTCGTCAAAATATACATTCCGCTCCGTAATTCCGGTTTCGGCTAAGACGGGTGACGGACTTGATATCGTCAGAAACGAAATAAAAGAATTTCTTATAGAATCTCCGCACTTTTTCCCCGATGATATGTATACAGATCAGCCAGAAAGGCAGGTCGCGTCGGAGGTCATACGCGAAAAGATCCTGCGTCTTACCGACGATGAGATACCCCACGGAATTGCTGTCGTTATTGAAGATTTTACCGATGAGAATACTCTCATCAAAATTCGCGCCGAGATATACTGCGAACGCGCGGCACACAAGAAAATCATCATAGGAAAAGGCGGCGAAATGCTCAAAAAAATCGGTACGTATGCCCGTGAGGATCTTGAAGTCATGTTTGGGTGCAAGGTATATCTTGATCTGTGGGTCAGGGTGAAGGAGAACTGGCGCGACAACCGCGCCATGCTTCAGAACCTCGGCTTCAGGGACGAGTAAACGATGAACGAAACCTTTCCGGGGATTGTCATACGTGAAATGCCGTCCGGTGAAAATGGAAAGCTGCTGTATGTGCTTACAGCCGACCGCGGAGTCGTGCGTATAAATGCAACCGGCGCAAGGAAGCTGACCGCCTCATATCTGAAATCGGTTCAGATGTTTGCATATTCAAGACTGACCGTATACGAAAAAAACGGTCATATGACATTGACGGAAGCCGAGCTGATTGAAGGTTTCTATTACATACGTAAGGATCTTGTAGCACTCGCGTTTGCTTCCTATGCCTGCGAGATGGCGTATATCAGTGCAGTGCCGGATGACAGCTCAGTTTTGCGCCTGCTGCTAAATACGCTTTACGCGGTCTCGAACGCTATTGCTCCCATAAATATCATTAAGGCGGTTTTTGAGCTGAAACTGTGCTGCGTTTCCGGGCTTATGCCCGACATAGAAGACGGTTGTGCAGTTTGCGGTGATGAGGCAGCCGGCTTTTGTATGAATGAACTTGAGCCTCGATGTGCCGTACATGCCGTTTCCGGCGGGGAGTTCATACCTTTGTGTGCCGCCGCGCGGCGGATAGTTTCATTTGTATGCGGCGCAGACTATTCAAAAATGCTGTCTTTTCGTGCTTCGCCGGACGCAATTGAGGATTTTTGCGCATTTTGCGAGTCATTTATGACAGCTTCAATGGAGGTCAATCCAAAAACTCTGCAGTTTTACAGAGAAATATCAAGGAAACAGCTATGAAATATATTAACAAAGCCCGTGGGCTGCTTGAATATGACAAGGTGCTTTCTCAGATCGCATCAATGGCACGTACTGAAGGTGCCGCGGAGCTTATACTTAAAACAGAACCTACAGACGACATTGTTGTTGTGAAACGTCTGCTTGCACAGACAGCTAAAGCAAAGGAAATGATCGTCACAAAATCGCATCCGCCATTCGGGCAGTGCAAAAATATTATACCTTCGCTTGACAGGGCTTCAAAGGGAGCAGTGCTTACTCCTAAGGAGCTTCTTGAAACCGCTTCTCTCCTCCGCTCCGTTTCTGCTATACGCCGATATCCCGCATCGACGGATGATCTTGGCGCACTTGAACCGTTTTTCGGTGCGTTGAAGGAAATATCTCATCTCGAAAGAGCAATTTCCGATGCGATAATTGCGGAAGATATGATTGCGGACACTGCAAGCGACGCTCTTTACAGGATACGCCGCGACATAAGGAAATGCGAAAGCAATGTTCGTGATACGCTCGCACGCTATACGAGCGGCGGGGCGTCAAAGTATCTGCAGGAGAACATTGTCACTATGCGTAACGGGCGGTATGTCGTACCCGTCAAGGCGGAACACAAGAACGAAATAAAGGGCCTTGTTCACGACACATCGGCATCGGGTGCCACGCTTTTCATCGAACCGCTTGCAGTCCTTGAAGAAAATAACAAGCTTCGCGAACTTCGTGTTGCAGAAAACGACGAGATTGAACGTATTCTCTCTTCCCTTTCGTCTCAGGTCGCCGCACAGGCTACAACCCTTGCGCTAAACTACAAGGCTCTTACCGATCTTTCCGCCATTTTTGCAAAGGCTGAGTACTCATACAGCATACGCGGCATCAGTCCGGTTATAAATGAGAAGGATACGACAATGAAGCTGCTTGCGGCGAGACATCCGCTTCTCGATAAGGAAAAAGTCGTTCCTGTCACGGTAACACTCGGCGGTAAAAACAGCGTTCTCGTTATTACCGGTCCGAATACCGGCGGTAAAACAGTTGCACTGAAAACGCTCGGCTTGTTTGTTCTGATGAATCAGTCGGGCATTGAAATTCCGTGTGATTTCGGAAGCTCTCTCCCCGTATTTGACGCTGTACTGCCCGATATAGGTGACGAGCAGTCAATCGAACAGTCACTTTCGACATTTTCATCGCATATGGTGAATATCGTCACGATAATCGAACAGACCACAAACCGTTCACTGTGTCTTTTTGACGAGCTAGGCGCGGGTACTGATCCGACAGAGGGCGCAGCGCTTGCCATCGCGATCATTGAAGAGGAAAAGAAAAACGGCGCTGTGGTCGCCGCTACGACTCATTATGCTGAAATCAAGCAATATGCGCTTGAAACCGAGGGCGTTATAAATGCATCATGCGAATTTGATGTTGAAACGCTCAAACCGACATATCGCCTTATTGTAGGTCTGCCTGGCAAATCAAACGCCTTTGCGATATCCCTGCGGCTCGGAATACCGGAGCATATCATAGAACGAGCAAAAGCCGTTATGAGCGATGACAATGTTCGTTTTGAAGATGTTATAACACGTTTACAGGATACTGAGAGCAGGCTTTCAAAAGAAAAGAAAAACGCAGAACAACTCAAAGCAGAAGCCGAAAAAAAGCTCGCCGAAGCGGAGACACTCCGCAAGGTTGCCGAGGAGGAAGCGGCAAAAGCTGTTCAGAAAGCCAAAGAACAGGCAAACCGCATCCTGATTTCCGCAAAAGCATCAAGCGAATATATTCTTGATGAAGTAAATGAGCTGAAACGCAAGGCAGAAAAAGAGAAAAACTTTGATACACTTGAAGAGGCACGGCGCAGCATTCGTAAAACTCTGAAAGAAACAAATGTTGAGTCGGAGGAGGCTCCGGAAGACGATTATGTTCCGCCGCGTCCGTTCAGGGTCGGTGATACCGTTATGATCGCCGGAATCAACAAGGAAGCATATATCACCGCGCTTGACGGCGACAGCGCAACCGTTCAGGCAGGAATAATTAAAACAAAGGTTAAAACCTCCGAACTGAGACTTAAGGATAAACCGGTTCAACAACAACCTAAAAAAACCACACTCAGTGTCAGCCGCAATTCAGCTCCCGCAAAGCAGGAGATCGATGTACGCGGTCAGACGGGTGACGATGCCTATTTTATGATAGATCGCTTCTTCGATTCTGCTATCATGGCAAATTACCATGTTGTCACGATTATTCACGGAAAAGGTACAGGTGCGCTGCGCGCCGCCATATGGGCAAAGCTCCGCAAGGACAAAAGAGTCAAATCGTTCCGATCGGGTTCGTACGGTGAAGGAGATTTCGGCGTTACGGTTGTTGAGCTGTAACACTGTACAGCTACACGCATATATAACAAAACAGGAGATCCGGGTTTTAACCGTTTCTCCTGCTTTTTTTGATTATTTATTTTTTGATAATCAACAAGATATGCCCTCATCATTTCCGTTGTTATTTTTCTGATAGGACTTATCACATTTTTTAACAAATGCTCTATCGTGACTCTATAATATTTAATAGTTCGGTTCTTTTCCAACTTCGCATGTTCTTCGTCGCTCACCCTTGAAACAGTGCGGGACGATTCTTCGAATGTAGCCGGTTCAGCAGCGCTTTCGCCTTCGAACGATGGCTCCTCCGGCGATTGTTCTTCAGATGATTCAAGCCCCATACCCGTGACATATCCGGTATACATGAAATCACCTATCCATTTCGAATACATTTCGTGACCGTATGTCGAAAGATGGATTCCGTCACCGGAAGCGCACATTTTCGCGCGTGTTTCGGCTTCGGAACGCGCGGTAAGATCGATCAGGTTGAGGTGATATTCGGAAGCGAGTTTGCGAATGATGTTGTAATAATTATCAATGTTTCCGGTGCCGTAATCAAGTCCATATTGTCCGGGAACATAGTAATTGTTATCGGTACATACTTCATGACCCGTCATGAGTATGACGTCAATATCATTCGCAAGCATTTTTTCAATCATCCTGCGATAGTTACGCTCATATGTGCTCAACGAAACGAGGGGCTTTTCTGTGCTGAGCACAACAGCCTGATCGTTCATGCCGAACATCATTATGACGATGTCGGGATCAAGGTCAAGTACGTCGGTTTTTATGCGTCCAGTCGCGTCATTTGTCGTGTTTCCACCGACACCTGCATTAACAACACGTGTACCAAGTTCACCGCCGAGCATTTTTACCCATCCGGTAAAAGCGGTTATACTGTCACCAAAAGCAATAATTTTTTTGCCGATAAATGGGCTGTTAACCGCTCTGTCGCTGACTGCATCAACTTTTATATCGGTATTGAAGGAGGAACGATAACCGTTTGCTACTGCCGAAACGGCAATACGGTATGTGTAACCGACAACGAGCTTTGACTCCGGGATCGTAACAGATGTGCCGGTGACTTTGGAATTTGAAAGCAGTGCGTTGCCGATATCACCTGAAACTCCGTCATTGATATTCACGAGATAATACTCAGCACCTTCAACTTCTTCCCAGCTTATTGTCCAGTCACGGGACGCGCTTATCACGTCTCCTTCTTTCAAATCGAGTTGCACGCTGTCGAGACGCTTTTTGCTTCTGTCCGGTTTATAGATATCGCCACTTTTCGGCGGTTCGTTGATATAAATATATGCGTTTGTCGTGAAATTCCTGTCCCAATGGTCAAGTGATGATTTGTCAATACGCCCCGAAGCAAGATCAAGCCCGACGAGATATGCCTTATCACCGACTTTCACATTGTCAAGAGCATAATAGGTATTTGTTGCAATATAGTTCTGATAATTAATATTGCCGTAATCATTGCCGATATTGACGGCGAGGACAAAACCGTCTTCGGGAATGTATGCATTTTTGGGTGCTGAGCCGCTTGCAGTGAGTGATAGAGCCGTTACGATATATGCGTCGGCTTCGTCACTGTATTCAAAAACGGCTATACGCCACCACGTGAAATACGTACCCACATCAGGAATATTCATTCCGGTTTTACGGGTCAGTATGAGCGAATGACCTTCGCTTCCGTAGGTATCAAGACCGTTAACGCCTAACACAATACCGTCAGCATCAGCAGCGCAGACGGGTACTGCGGCAAGTGCCATCATTGACAGTATTACTGCCATAATGACGGCACACAGCTTTTTGATACGCATTATTTGATATCGTTTGCGTCGAACTTATCGCCGCACTCGGGGCAGAACTTGGGAGGATTCTTGGGATCCTCGGGTTCCCAGCCGCATTTGTCGCACTTGTAAAGCGGTTCGGACTCAGGCTTTTTCGCACCGCATTCGGAGCAGAATTTGCCCTTGTTGACTGCGCCGCAGGAGCAGGTCCAGCCTGTTGCCTTGGGCTGCGGATTCCCGCATTCGGCACAGAACTTGCCTGTATTGACAGCACCGCATTCACACTTCCAGCCGTTCGCGGCGGGAGCTTCAGGCTGATTCGACTGCCGTGCCTGCTGTTGCTGCTGTTGCTGCTGTCCCATCGCAAACAGATTCTGTGCCGCTCCGGCTCCGCCGCCCGCATTCATAGCCATTCCCATGCCTATAAAGCCGTTCATGGCTCCCGCCTGGTTGCCTGCCGCCGTCTTCATGGCATCTGCCTGCGCACCTACAAGCGTTGCCGCCGCCATGGTGGGATCCCGCATGATCGCCGCACGCTGTGCCTGCTTGATCATATCCGCATCCTCGTCCGGCAGTGTGACCGAACCGAGAGCGATGCTGACGACCTTCAGACCCCTCAGCTCTCCCCATTTTTCGGAAAGCGCCGTGTTCATGGCATTTTCAAGATCGGTATTGTGTGTCACAATCTGGTTGGGACGCAGCTCAAGCTCGGACAAACGTCCGAATGCCGGCTGCAGTGCGCTGACAAACTCTGTTTTCAGCTGGCTGTCAAGCTCATCCCGGGTATATTCCTTCTCCACGTTGCCGCAGACGTTCGTATAGAACAGCAGCGGGTCAGCGATCCTGTACGAATACACGCCCGAGCACCGCACCGACACGTCCAGATCCAGCCCGATCTTGGAATCCACCACACGGAAGGGAATGGGGTTCGGGGTGCCGAATTTGTTGTCGATAAGCTCCTTGGTGTTGAAATAATACACCCTCTGATCCTTGCCGGTATCACCGCCGTAGGTGAAACGCTTACCGATGGTCCTGAAGGTCTCCTTGATGCTCTCGCCGAGCTTGCCCGAGAAAAGGGACGGCTCGGTTGAGGTATCATATGTAAATTCGCCGGGTTCGGCGCAAACCTCTACTACCTTTCCCTGTTCTACGATGATCATGCACTGGCCGTCGGCAACGGCAATGCCGGAACCGTTGGAGATGATATTATCGCTGCCCTTTGTATTGGAGGAACGGCTGCCTACACGCTTCTGCCCCTTGGTGACGAGCACCTCCTTGGGCATGGATTCGCAGTAGAAAAACTCCTTCCACTGATCGGCAAGAGTGCCTCCCAACGCACCGATACCTGCTTTGATAAGACCCATAATGAAACCCCTTTCTGATTCCGTATTAACGGTATTTACTATATCAATAATATCAAAAAAGAATGCTTTTGTCAAGTGTGTTTTTTGAATAATCAACGATAGTGTCGCTTATTGCAGACGCGGACGACACGAAAAAAGCTGCCACGGCAATATGCCTGCAGCAGCATGGAATATGTCAGATAATCTTATCCGCAATTTCATAAATGAGTTTTTCGGTCTTTTCCCATCCGAGGCAGGGATCGGTTATCGACTGACCGTAGACAGTTCCGTCTGTTTTCTGATTACCATCAACGATGTAGCTTTCTATCATAAGACCTTTGCAGAGTCTGCGAAGCTCGGGATTCTGGCGCATTGAATGGAGGACGTCTTCGGAAATACGTATCTGCTCTTCGTACTTTTTGCCGGAGTTCGCGTGATTTGTATCGATTATAACAGCGGGATTTTCCAGCTTTGAGGCGGCATACAGCTCATTGAGACGCACGAGGTCTTCATAATGATAATTGGAAACGTTTTTCCCGTCGGTTGTCTGATAACCGCGGAGGATTGCGTGCGAAAGCGGATTTCCGGTGCTTTCGACCTCCCAGCCGCGATAGATGAAGGTATGCGGATGATGAGCAGCGGTGATGGCGTTCATCATAACGGACAAATCGCCGCCTGTGGGGTTTTTGAGTCCTACGGGAATGTCAAGACCGCTTGCGGTGAGCCGATGCTGCTGGTTTTCGACGCTTCGTGCGCCGACTGCAACATAAGAAAGAAGATCGGAAAGATAACGATGGTTATCGGGATATAACATTTCGTCGGCACACGAAAAAGCATAATCACGCAGCGCACTCATATGGAGTTGACGTATAGCGATGATGCCGCGGAGCATATCAGGATGGCTGTTTGGATCCGGCTGGTGGAGCATTCCCTTGTAGCCGTCTCCGGTGGTCCGCGGTTTGTTTGTGTATATACGCGGGATCACGATTATTTTGTCTGCGACCTCATCCGCAACCTTTCTGAGTCGGGAAATATAGTCAAGCACCGATTCGCTCTTATCTGCAGAGCACGGTCCGATTACAAGGATGAACTTGCTGCTCTTTCCTGTGAAAACGTCACGGATCTCACTGTCACGCTTTTGCTTTATCTCCGCCATTTCGGGAGTTACCGGATATTCGGCTTTGACATCCTGCGGAATGGGGAGCTTTCTGTAAAATTTCATGTTCATAATGGTATTCGACCTTTCTTACTTTATATCGGCAGCCGCAATCGGCTTATCGAATTTTTCGCGTCTTTCGCTTGAAAAGCGCATCATACGTCTCAGCTCTTCCCTGTTGCCATCGGCAAGTGCTCTTCTGAGATGCGCAAATTTATCTGCAAAACGATCCATTTCTTCAAGCAAAGCCTCTCTGTTGCAAAGAAACAGTTCACTCCACATTTCGTCATTTATACGTGCAATGCGGGTCAGGTCGCGGAACGAGTCACCTGTATACGCCTCCAAACCGGGCTGCTCCGTTGCGCACATAAGCGCCACGGCAATCGAATGCGTGAGCTGAGACAGAAACGCGATCATTCTGTCATGCTCTTTTACGGTCAGCGTGCTTATGCGATGAAATCCGAGAATTTCGCCGAGCTTTGAACAGAGTGCGACCGCTTCCGGAGTGTTTTTTTCGGTAGGTACCACAATGTAGTTTGCGCCGCGGAATACAGCGTCATCGCTGTATTCCACACCGCTTTTTTCGCGTCCCGCCATAGGATGCGCCGCAATAAACTCAACTCCGTCCGGCATGTGAGACTGTACATCGGCAACGACAGTTCCCTTTACACCGGTCACATCCGTTACAAGAGTGCCGGTTGTGAAAAGATGAGCGTTCTGTCTTACCCAATCAAGCAGAGTATGAGGATACAGCGCAAGAACGGTTATATCACTCCATGCGATAAGCTCGGGATTCACTTCTGTTGTACCGTCGGCAATTATACCGGACTGCACAGCATAGTCGATATCTTTCTGGTCGCGTGTTATTGCTTTGACCTGATATCCGTGCTTTGACAACGCCTTTGCGTAGCTGCCGCCTATGAGTCCGAGACCGACTATCAGTATTTTTGACTTGTTGTCTAGATTTGTGATTTTCATATTTAATCCTTTTCGGGAGTTATTGATATTCCGAGCGCCGCAAGCATTTTCCAGAAGTCGGGCAAACTCTTTGCGACACATTCCGCATCATCTATCGTTCCTCCGCCTGTTGCTGTCAGCAACACGGCAAGCGACATTGCTATACGATGGTCATTGTGACCGTAAAGGTGCTCGTGCGGCGCTTTTGCCCCTCCGGAAACGATTATACTGTTTTCACGTGCATCGACACTGACGCCGCATTTTCGAAGCTCCTTTGCCATTGCGTTTCCGCGATCGCTTTCCTTGAAGCGAAGCCGTGCGGTATCGATAAGTGTGACGCCGTTTTTCACGGCGGCAACAGCCATTATTATCGGGGCGAGATCAGGGCAGTCCGCAACCGACAGCGTTGGAGTGCTGCAAATCAGTGCATTAAAATACTCATTCCACACGCGGTCGCCCTGAGTGCCGTCGTCATAAAAATCCTTCAGTGTGACACTTCCGCCAAGTGCGTTCAACGCGCCGAAAAAAGCCGCCGATGACTGATCAGTCGGTACGTTCAGTCTTCCTGCCGAAGTGCCGTGCTGGTTGCCGCAGACCGAATATTTTCCCGCTGATTCTGCGAATGCTTCAAATCCGAATTTTTTGAGCGCATCAAGCGTCAGATTTATATATGGCGCACTTTCGACCCCGCCGGTCAATGACAACGTGCTTTTTCCGTCAAGATGCGGAAGCGCAAACAGCAATCCGGAGACAAACTGGCTGCTGATATTTCCGGGGAAAGAAAAGTTGCCGGGTTGCAGTCTGCCATGCACCGTAAGGCTGTTCTCGGTTTGTTTCCACTCGATATTCTGTGCGCGGCATATGTTTTCGTATATATCGAGAGGACGTGCAAACAGCCGTCCGGATCCGACAAATGTAACTTCCCGACCTGTGAGCAATGCCTGTGGTATCAGCAGTCTCAGTGTCGTTCCGCTTTCTTTGCAATCGAGCAACGTGCCTGTAGGCGCAATTCCGTCAGCAGAAAACACAGTTGCGGTATCACCGGTTTTTGATATCACAGCTCCGAGTGCTCTGAGGCAACGAATGGTTGCATTTATATCATCGTTATCCGGCAGGTGACAGATATCGGTTGTGCCGTTTACAAAGGCTGCGGCAATCAGGTATCTGTGCGCTACACTTTTTGATCCCGGTATTACGACATTTCCGTTTGCCCTGCCTTTTCCGACATGAACTTTCACAGTGAAGTGCCCCCGTTTGCAATAAGCAAGTCAATTGCCTCTGTATAGCCTTCAAAGCCGTGTCCCTTTATACAGGCAACGCAGGCATTACGCACATAGCTGATACGGCGGAAAGCCTCACGTTCATCAACATCGGATATATGAACCTCGACAGCAGGTATTCCGACCGCCTTTAATGCGTCCAGCAAAGCAACAGATGTGTGAGTATACGCTGCAGGATTGATCACGATGCCGTCTGCTTTACCGTATGCGTCCTGAATGGCATCGACAAGATCTCCTTCGTGGTTTGATTGTACGAAATCGACCTTGATCTTGCGTTCTTTGGCATATTCTTCTATCATCCTGCAGAGATCTTTATACGTTTTTTCGCCGTAAATATCCGGCTCACGTATACCCAGCATATTAAGATTCGGACCGTTTACTATAAGTATTCTTTTCATACTTTTACATCCTTGAGTGCGTTAATAAGAGTGCTCAGAGTTGATTTTTCGCTGCCTTTGACCATGACGGTTATATCGGCGCTTTTTTCGTACATCTCATGGCGCTCGTAATACTTCTTTTTCAAATCGTCGACACTGCGAGTAAGCGGGCGGTTTGAAGTTATTTTTATATCCGATATCGGGCGGTCAAGATATACGATAATCCCGTTTTTGGCGAGTGAATCGATATTTTCGCTGCGGATAACGGCGCCTCCACCCGTGGCGATCACGATGCCGCCGAGCAGTGAGAGGCGCTTTATTACATCAGTCTCAATGGCTCTGAAACCATCTTCTCCGTATTTCGAGAAATAATCCGGTATACACATTCCGGTCTGCTTTTCGATTTCGGAGTCGCTGTCATAAAATGCTTTTCCGGTCTTTTTGGCAAGCATACGTCCGAGTGTACTCTTGCCGCTTCCGGGCATACCGACGAGAACTATATTTTGCTTGTTTTTCAAAATAGAACAATATGCCTTTTCGGTTTTTTGCATCATATTACAGTCGCCGGTGAACAGCTCTGCGGCGCGTGCCGCCTGCGCAACGAGCATATACAATCCACCTGCCGCACGTATTTGTCGTGCGCGGGCATCGGATATAAGCTTTGTCCTCAGCGGATTGTATATTGCATCGACAACACCCTCAAGCGCACTGAAACCGTCAATATAAAGCGGAGCACAGTTTTCATTCGGATACATGCCGACAGGAGTCGTGTTTATAATGATCTGAATATCTGTTTTTATCGCTTCAAGCTCATCGTAGCTTATATCCCCGTCGGAATGCGGATTTCTGGAAACACGGACGATACGGCTTGCTCCGAGCGATTTCGCTACCGCGCAGGCGGTTTTGGATGTTCCACCAGTACC
>ERZ827440.1996-NODE-1996-length-19671-cov-3.289305_pt1 | contig 19671 bp, 16 predicted proteins | sample MGYA00519774_ERZ827440 | MGnify/ENA primary metagenome ERZ827440 (study PRJEB31778, sample SAMEA3449302) | human gut metagenome | biome: human gut; feature: human-associated habitat; material: faeces | place: United Kingdom | collected 2010/2012 ... | reverse complement strand
CAATTGCACCATCGGAATTGCGCGGTAATGCCTTAAGAAATGCGGGGAGCGGCTTCCGAAGGAAGCTGCTCCCCGCATAGTAGTTGCGGTGCTCCGTGTTTCAGGGAACCGAAATGTCGGATTGATAACCAGAGCGGCGTCTTAGTGCGCGATGCAACGCTCGGTGTCCTTGTCGAAGATATGGATGCGGCTGGTGTCAAAGGCGACCTTGATGGTGTCGCCGGCGCGGGAAGTGGAGCGGGAGGAAACGCGGGCGATCAGGTTGGTCTCGCCGACCGTCAGATACAGGTAAATCTCGGCGCCCATCAGCTCGGTCACGTCCACATAAGCATCAATGGTGCTGTCCGGCAGAACCTCGACCTGTGCGGGCTGGTCATGGATGCACTCTGGACGCAGACCGACGATGACCTCACGGTCAACATACTCCTTCAGCGCGGGATCGTTTGCCTTCTCGGCGGGCAGCTTGATGGACTTGTCCTCAAAGTTGAAGTACATATCCTCGCCCTTCTTGGTCAGCGTGCCGTTGATGAAGTTCATCTGGGGCGTGCCGATGAAGCCGGCGACGAACAGGTTGCAGGGGCTGTCGTACAGGTTCTGAGGCGTATCGACCTGCTGAATCAGACCGTCCTTCATGACCACGATACGGGTTGCCATGGTCATAGCCTCGACCTGGTCGTGGGTAACGTAGATGAAGGTTGTCTTGAGTCTCTGGTGGAGCTTTGTAAGCTCGCTTCTCATCGATGCACGGAGCTTAGCGTCCAAGTTGGAGAGAGGTTCGTCGAGCAGGAATACCTTAGGTTCACGGACGATTGCACGACCAAGTGCGACACGCTGCTTCTGACCGCCGGAAAGAGCTTTGGGACGTCTGTCCAGGAGGTGAGAGATATCAAGAATTCTTGCGGCTTCTTCAACGCGGCGCTTGATTTCTTCCTTTCTTACCTTGCGGAGCTTAAGACCGAATGACATGTTGTCGAAGACGGTCATATGAGGATACAGAGCGTAGTTTTGGAACACCATCGCTATGTCTCTGTCCTTAGGAGCGACGTCGTTGACGCGCTTGTTATCGATGAAGAGTTCGCCTTCCGTGATTTCTTCAAGGCCGGCGATCATTCGAAGAGTTGTACTTTTGCCGCAACCCGAAGGTCCGACGAGAACGATGAATTCCTTATCCTTGATTTCGAGACAGAAATCCGAAACTGCGGTAACTCCGCCCGGATATCTCTTGTAAATGTGTTTAAAGAGAACACTTGCCATATGTAAAGTTAACCTCCTGGGGTGTGGGTTCTTGACCTCACTTTTGTACTGCTAATATAATACCAAAAAAATCACAAAAAAGAAAGAGCTTTATTGCATAAAAATGAGGCTTTCAATTTGGCGATGTTGCATAAAAATGTGGGAATTCTAACCCTTTTGTGCCAATATAAGGGATTTGGCTTCAGCGTCAGTGAGGAAACGATAGCGCCCCTCGGGAAGTGAAGAGTCAAGAGAGAGCGGACCGAAATCTGTTCTTTTGAGATAGGTTACTTTATTTCCGGTAGCTTCAAAAATGCGCTTTACTAGGTGGAACATTCCTTCCGTAACGGTTATGTAGCCTTCGCATGGGGATGTTATTTCAAGACTTGCGGGTTTTGCCGTAGCATCGCCGTCCAGCTTTATACCTTTTTCTATCTCTTTTGTGAAACGGCTGTCATACGGCTTTTCAAGGCGGAAGAAATATCTTTTCGGGACGTGTTTCTTCGGTGAAAGCAGATCGTGTGCAAGTATTCCGTCGTTCGAGATAATCAGAAGCCCTACGGTATACTTGTCCAGTCTTCCGACAGGGAACATTCCTCTGCGAAGATCGGCTTCGTCAATAAGAGACATTACGGTCGGAGCTGTCGGGTCATCGGTTGAACATATGTAGCCGGCAGGTTTGTTCATCATAATATAATAAAACTTCTGCCGGTTGACCGGATTTCCGTCCAGTTCCAGTATATCGTCGTCGTTAATTTTCTCATCGGCACTTTTTACAGCTGTGCCGTTTACGGTTATACGATGTTTCTTTGCCGCTTCCTTTGCGTCGCGACGCGACATAAGTCCGGCACTTGAAAGGATTTTGTCGATGCGTTCCATATTGTTATCCGCCCAAAAATTCGCTTATATTATGATATATTATTATCAGGTCCGGATACATAAGCAGCCCGATAAATGAAAGAATGAGTATTACCGCGATTGCCGCGGCAAATCCCGTGAAAAATCCGCGCATAAAAACCACCTTGATTATTATGCGCGGATCTCCGACAGGTCATTCAGATATCTGCTTTCTCAAATCCGTGCATGAAGCCTTCGCCGTCCACACCGCAGACATCGCCGCCGACAATACGGTTTTTGTACACGAGAAGGGTGATCATGACCTTACCGTCGTAGCCTGAATAGTCGGTCAGATAGTAGCTGTAACGCGTCAGACTTTTGCCGGCGTATTTTTTCAGGTTAAGTCCCTGAGAACGCTGAAGGTCGTTGTATTTTGTGTATACCGTGTCGAAATCATCGGGTACGCGTACTTCGCATTCGGAAGCAAGCCCGACGACGGTGTATCCGAAGGATTCAATAAAGCCGATCCTGTCCTCGTCGGTCTTGATGTTGTTGTAATCAATTGTCACTGCAGCAACGGTACCTGCGTCGCCGTAACCGGGAACAAGCGTTATCAGCGCAAGCAATGATGCGACTGCGAGAAGTACGACGGCAAAAAACTTTATTTTCGATGCTTTGAAGGTGTAAATGAACATACAGACGCGCTCCTTGATATAATGTCATATAACATTATAATACGCGCCGTGTTTTTTTATTCCCCGTATTCTTCGGCTAAAGCGAAATATTCTTCGTAGTAGCATTCAAGCGTTTCCTTGATTTTGGCGGTTTCGTCGGAAAGCTCTGAAAGAAGTTTGTAGTCAGATGACTTTTCAAGCATTGCGGCTTCGATCTCTTTTTCGCGCTTTTCGAGGCGTTCGATTTCTTTTCCGAGGAAAGCATATCTCTTCATCTCGGAACGCTTTTGCGATTTTTCGCGCTTTGCGGCGAGATAATCGCTTTTTGCCGCACTTTCGGGAGCTGCTTCGGTTACGGTCGGAGCTGACTGTTTGCGGCGGCGTGCAATGTAAGCGTCATATCCGCCGTTGAAGACGGCATAGCCGTCGGCAAAGCCGATTTTGTCAATTTCAAGAATACGTGTTGAAAGCGAACGTATGAAATATCTGTCATGCGATACCGCAAGAATTGTACCACCGTATGAGAGAAGTGCGTTTTCAAGTATTTCTTTCGAAGGTATATCGAGGTGGTTGGTCGGCTCGTCAAGGATCAGGAAACTGACGCTCTGCATGACAAGCTTGCATATTGACAGCCGCGCTTTTTCACCACCGCTGAGCAGACACACCTCTTTGAAAACGTCGTCACCGTAAAATCCGTATTGGGCAAGGCGGTTCCGTGCGTCTCCGGTCGTCATATCGGGGTCTGTTTCAAGCAGTTCTTCAATGACCGTATTGGCGGGATTGAGCTGCTGAATCTCCTGATCGTAATATCCGACGGTCTGCGAATATCCAAGTTCACAGACGCCGCTGTCGGCTTTGAGCTGCCCGTTGATTATTTTCAGCAATGTGGATTTTCCGCATCCGTTCGGACCGATAACGAGCATGCGGTCGCCCTTCTTAAGCTCAAACGACAAATCGGAAAAAAGACTGTTACCGTCAAAGCTCTTTGAAAGATGGCGTACTGAAAGCACGTCGCTGCTTCCGGATACGCTTTGAACCACAATGTTTATACTCTTGGGAGGAGCCTTCGGCTTTTCAAGCCTGACCATTCGGTCGATAGCTTTCTGACGACTTTCGGCAGCGATTATGTTCCGCTCTCTGTTCCATTTGCGCTGATTCTCAATAAACGCTTCAAGACGCTTTATTTCCTTTTGTTGCTGTTCGTAATGTTTGGCAGCATCTTCTGTCAGCTTGCGTTTCTTCTCCTTGAATTCACTGTATCCTCCCTGATATTTTGTCGCGGTGAGATTTTCGATTTCAAGTGTCGTGGTCGTAACGCGGTCAAGAAAGAAGCGGTCATGCGAGACGATCATGAACGCGGCTGACGATGAACGGATGTAATCCTCCAGCCATTCGACGGTTTCAATGTCAAGATGATTGGTTGGTTCGTCAAGAATAATTAGCTTGCTGTCGGTCAGAAGAAGTGTTGCAAGCGCAAGTCGCGTTCTTTGACCGCCCGAAAGATTTTCGGCAGGAAAATCATACATATCAGCACGGAATCCGAAGCGCGCCAGAAACGATTTGGTTTTTGTTTTGTATTCGGCGCCGCCTTTCAGCTTGAAATCGTAAAGGCGTGAGGTATACTGGTCGGTAAGCGACGGGTCATCCTTAAGGCGGTCGGCAAGCTCATCGAGCTCGCGCTCTGTCCTGATAAGCGATTCGAAAGCAGATACGGCGTATTCATATACGGTTTTGCCGATAAAATCCGTATCTATAATCTGGTTGAGCATACCGACAGTACAGTCCTTCCGTATGCTGACAGTTCCTGAGGTCGGTTCGGTTTTGCCGCAGATTATATTCAGCAATGTTGACTTTCCGGCACCGTTGACTCCGATTATGCCCATTTTTTCGCCGTCATTCAGTGAAAACGTTATATTCTTAATTATTTCTTTTGTTCCGTAAGAAAGCGATATATTATCGCAGTTTAAAATACTCATATACGCATTATATCATGTTCAGCACGGGAAATCAACAACAAAAAGTGCTGAATATCGAAATATACTATTGTAATACGTAAAATAATGTGTTATAATTATAAAAAATACAACAGGAGCAGACATATGAAAAAAATTATCGCAACAGTTCTTATGCTTACCATGCTTCTCGCCTCCTTTGCGGCATGTAACAACGATTCCGATGAATCGTCCGCGCCTGCCGGAAGCCGGACGGAAAGCACGACATCCGATGCGGTATCTGCCGATTTGTCCTCCGGTGAGGAGGTTTCCGAAGGATTTCCGCTTGAGGCAAAATTTTATGACACCGAAATCACAATTTTAGTCCGTTCCAATCACACTTTCGGTGCTATCCAGTTTGTCGGTAACGAGGATGACGATGAGGTCAAATATGACCGCATCAGTGACGAAGTAAAATCACGTAACGACATTATTGAAACCGAATACGGAATCACAATCAACGCCGTCAAGAGCTCAACTCCCGGCGTAACAGCACGTGACTACGCACTTGCAGGTGATGATACATATGATCTCGTATGTGAATCTGCAAACAATCTGCTCCCCGGCGTTCAGGATAAGTGTTTCTGGAGTCTTGACGATCTGCTTCAGCTTGACAGACCGTGGTATGACCAGAGCGCACGCGATAACCTTTCCATCGACGGCAGAACCTTCTTCGTCGCGGGCAACATGCTTCTTACGGACGACGATTATACCTACTGCTGCCTTTTCAACAAGAAGATGTATGAAGAAAACCCGGAGCTGTTCGGCAGATACGGCAGTATATATGACATCGTAAAAGAAGGCAAATGGACATACGACACATTCTATGAAATGTGCAAGGTTGTTTCGGCTCCCGATGAAGACGGTCAGTGGGGCACAGATGGCGGCACATACGGTAATATCTCCGAAGGTTATGTTGCCGCCATCTGGGTCAACGGTGCAGGCGTCAGAACCGTCGAAAAAGACGGAAACGGCGGACTTTATCTGAATGTCGCAAGCGATCGCAGTGTAAATGCCTTTAATAAGGTGTTTGAAATTATGGCTGACAAGACAAATACGATCCGTGTTGAGCAGTTCAGCTCCGACGGCTGGAAAAAGACATCTCGGATGTTTATGACCGGTAAGGGTCTGTTCTACGGAACTACCATCACTGCTATTCTCAACATCAAAAACGCAGAACTTGAAGATAAGGTATATACCGGCGTTCTTCCCGTTCCGAAGCTTGACGATGAGCAGGAAGAATATTACTGCGGTATCAACGCATACCAGTCATCCGTGATCGGAATTCCTTCATCAAACAGTGCAAGACTTGAAGCGAGTTGCTATCTCATTGAGCTTCTCGGTTATTACAGCGACAGAGTTTCTCAGGCTTACTATGAGGTTACCATGAAGAACCAGGCTCTGCGCGACGACGAGGACAGCGAAATGCTCGATTACATCACCTCTCATCGTCTCTACGACCTTGGTGCGCTTTTCAACTGGGGAGGCAGACTCATCGGCATTTACAGCGACGTTATGCGCAGCGGGACCAATACACTTATTTCCTCCTTTGAGGCAATTCAGGATTCCGCACAGAACGCCATGGATGATACTCTTGAGGCATATCGCGAGATATTCCAGTAATAATTAATATCCCGGAGAGAGGACTGCTTTGCGGCAGTCCTCTGCTGCTATCAGCAGACTGAATATCGAGGCTTTTTGTCGTATTATGTGCCGTTTCGGATCTGTGCAAGTTTTTGAAAATAAAATCGAAAAAACACTTGACAAAGAGTCGCAGACATGATATAATACAAAACGTTGTGAGCGCTGCCGAGGTGTCTTGCATGAGAATATCATAATGGAGAAGTCGCCTAGTTGGTCGAGGGCGCACGACTGGAAATCGTGTAGGCGTCAAAAGCGCCTCCAGGGTTCGAATCCCTGCTTCTCCGCCATAAAGAGACTATGAAAAAAATATAGCCTGTGAGAACCCCGATTTTATCGGGGTTTTCGACATTTATACGGCGAAATTCCGGCAAACGTTTCTGCAGATATAAAAGGCGCTTTTCCTTTGTAAGAGGGCTTGACTTCTTTCACAACCGAATAATGCTTCCGACCAATTGATTCATCGCGGAGTTTTATGCAAACCCGACCGTGAAAAGCCTTTGACAAACGGGGTGTTCTGTGTTGAAGAAAAGAGAATTAACCCTTAAGATAAATCCGGAACAGAGAGTAATCTCGTGATATCTTTTTTGCGGCGTGGTATAAAGACCTTCCCGTGCAAAGTTCGGGAAGGTCACTTATACGTGTGTCACAAAACGCCCTGCGAGGGGACAGGTGTGGTAGTGCCGGAGAAATTTCTGTTCCGCAGCGGGCAAAAGAATTCGATCTGCCGAATACCTCATTCACCTCAAATTCGAGTCTGATTCAAAAAACGCGTTATTGTCTTCGTGGTATTTTTATGGTATCATAAATACACCGAGCCGGAACGGAATCAATTTTCAAAGGATAAACGTTATTATGAAGTCAATAGGTGAAAAGATAAAAGAATACAGGCAGAAAAAACAGATGACGCAAGAGCAGCTTGCTTCGTGCCTGAATGTCACATTTCAAACGGTTTCCAAATGGGAGACCGGTATATCGAGCCCGGATTTATCTTTAATTGTCCCTCTTACAAAAGTTTTTCATATATCCGCCGATGAGTTATTGGGTATCAATGATGTTGAAGCCGACAAAAGATACGAGGAACTCAAACAGGATTACGAACGCACCTTTAAGACAGAAGATTTTGTAAGGCGTCAAAGGATATGCGAGATTGCCGTATCAGAATATCCCGGTGATATGGAGTGGTTGAACAATCTCGCCTGGGTGGTATCTAACCGTTCCTTTTCATATGAGGACAACGACAGATATATTGCAGAGCAGGAAAAAGCAATAAAACTGTTTGATGCCGTCATTAAAAATTGCAAAGATGATCTTATCAAAGGCAGCGCCATACAAGGAATTACTCAATTACTTGGCTGGAGAGGACGCCGGGACGAGGCGAGAAAGTATGCCGAAATGATTCCGGAGCAGACAATGATTTCGCGCGATGCGGTTATGGAAAACATTTTGGAAGGCGACGAGCTGCTCCTGTTCAGACAAAAAAGGATTAAAAGTCACCTTGAAGGTATCCTCGGGAACTTGTCAGTGATGCCTGCGGTGTATGCTCCACTTATGCAGGATATTATCAACGTAATTATTCGCGACGGAAATTACATTGCATTTAACGACTGCTTGTACCGCTCCCTAAAAAGGCAGATCAATCATATATTGAAGCACGAGTCCAATGCCTCAAAAGACGGGATTTGTAACCTGCTGAAAGAAATGAAGTCATATGCGAAAGCATATGATGAAATTGTTTTTTCAAAACCGGGAGTTTACAAATATACTGCACCTTGTTTCGATCATATTGAAGAAGACACACGAGAGTGGTTCGGAAATGAGGGCGAGCCGATGATGCAGGACTTCTATAAATATCTTGAAAGAGCACAGTTTGATTTTCTGCGCGATGATGAGGAATTTACTGCCTTGGAGAAGCAGGCGGGTTGATGCAAAAAATGAAAGCGGAATCCGTAAATGCTCATAAATTTATAAGTCCGGATTCATGAATGTGCGGAAGTGAAAAACAAATATCTTTTTCAGCGGCGCGATACAGAAAAAGCACCTTGAAACGGGTGCTTTTTCTTTTGCCCTTGACAAGCAGATGATGTTATGATATAATCTGTAATACAAGAAGAAACAATTTAATATTCATGATTTAACGTTCTGCAACGGAGGATACGGTCATGACACCGAAGTTTTATTCAGCCTGTCTCTTGTCCCCGCATTTTCTTTCAGTCCGCTTGATTTTACTGATATATCGCGCATAACCCGATTTTTTAACGGTCGGATTATGCGCTTTTTTGTCTCTTTAATGAAAAATAACCGAGAAGAAACGGAGAAAACTATTTATGAAACGTTTTATAATTTCGATGCTGCTTTTGTTTGCGGTGTTGCTGTCGGCGTGCGGCGGAGTGACACAGGATGACAGTAATCAGAGCAGCGAACCCGAAAGCCTTGAAGATATCGATGATGCAGGTGTGCCGTATTCGGTGACAAGAGCATCTTTTGAAGCCGAGCTTACATGTAACGGTCAGACAGTCGTGCCGGACAGTGTTTTTGAAGTTGAAAATCTTGTTGAACACAGACTTGTGCTGAAAAACAAAGCAGGCAGACTCTGTATGGGAATGATGCTGTTTGCGGACGGTATTCCGCTTGACTTTACCGTCGGCGGCGAGACAAAGAGATATGTTGAATTTTCGTTTACGGAACGTAAAACGGTTGAGTTCACATATTCGGCATCGGATATCCCGGCGGACGGTTCCGATGTCCATGTGGTACTGCTCACAAACCGCGACAACGAGGCGAGAACAAAGGACATACTCAAAAATTACACTTTTTCGATTTCTTACACCGCAAAGGGAAACGGTGAAAAGCGTACGGCGTCAAAACCGATTGAGATCGTCTATGAAAGTATTGCCGATAAGATCAATGCGTCCGATGCCGATGAGACTCAGAAGAAAAACGCGCTCAGCCTGCTTGAACAGAATACGCTTGTTTCGCATATAGGCGGTTCGATGTTAATGAATGCCGAATACGTTGACAGCTCAAAGGCGTATGATGAGAATGTGCAAAAATCACGGCTGTTTGTTTACGGAAAAGCCGGAGATTACACTTCGACCGTGTTCTGCGACGGGAAACAGCTCGGAGATACATTCGCATTCAGTCTCCCCGACAGCGAGACGCTTTGCAAGCTGCAGTTCGAAAAACCCGATCTTACCAAATCGGGTGCGGAAAGAACAGTGTATGCGCTCACTTATTCCCATTCGGAAAAGCGTTTTTATGATACACAGGAATATCTGTTTGCGGATCCTACGCTTGGAATGAGTTTCGGTGACAGCAAGTTTTATATAAACGGCATTGATAATTCAACCGGCGATACTTTTGAATACAATGGCGGAGAGATTAAATGCCGAGTGGAAAAATATATATCGGCTGGAACTTCGGAATACTACAATACCAGATTTATACTTTTGGTTGACGGTGTGCCATGTGAATTCACTGTTGACGGAAAAACAGCATATATACATTTCTATAAAGTTGAAAGTGAAAATGTTTTTGATTTTTCATTTGTACCGAAAACGAGTGGCGGTGACAGATTTACCGTGAATTTAATAGCGGTTAATTCAACTCAACCTTATTTTTCCACCAGAGCGGCTATTGCGAATGTGTGGGCGATGACAGTGATAAAATGTGCAGATAGTGTGAAATTACAGCAAATATCGGAAATCCGAAAGCCTGACATTGTTGAGCCATATGAGAACAATTCTTGGCTTGGTATATCGGGCAAGTATTTCATAAACGGTGTTTCAAACGGTTCCTCAGAACGCGCGATAACGATAACCGAGGGCAAGGGCTTCGAAGTGAAAATGAACATCAAGTATACTTACAAAAGCGATGAAAAGCCGATATTGGTCCTGATGCTTAATAACAGGATTCTTGATGTTTGTGACCTTTCACATGAGAATTCCTCAATTAAAGCTGAGATAAAATTTGTTATCCCGCCTGAAAAGGTGGAAAGCGGCGAAATGACATTGGGTATATTTTCAACAGGTAAAACGGCGTTTACCGCAGACACATGGATTGTTTATAGGACTGATAGAGAGACCATCGATGATTGCAGCATCACATATGATGATGAGAAACTTATCTTTAATCACTCGGGCGACGGATGTGTTTTCATTATAACTCACACACCGAATGACCCTTTGAAGCTTTTGCGTAAGCCCATCGTGTATTCGTTTTCGGGAAGAGATGGCGATGCGGCGCTTGTGATTAACGGATCACAATACCGAAACGCAACAATTCAGACATATTCCCATGAAAACGGAATATACCGCTTCACTCGCAGAGTGATAACGCCATATGATAAGTGATTGACGGAGGGCAGAAATGACAAACATACTGTATGATCCACCAATTCTATATTTTCTAAAATTTGTAGTATGTAAAATATATTAAAATATAAACGAGGTATTAATATAATGACTAGAAAATCCATCTTTATAATTGCTATGCTTGTATTTGCAATTGCATCAACAATCTCAATAAATGCGTTTGCTACTACTCAAGGGCATTATGATTCGGAGGGCTGGTATATTGACGATGAAGAACTTCCGAGCAGATACGGAAGTTATGGATATATCGTAAATAATGCTACCAAATCGAATTTGTATTCATGTCATCATTCGGCTGAATGGCTTATTAACACAACGGAATTCAGCTACACTGTGGGAATTGCATTGGTTAATGCTATCGAAGCAAGCTATTATCGAAATTTTGTTGTTCGTTATGAGAACGACGATGGTGATTTTGAAGCCACAACAATTGCTGACGGAAACGTTACGAGAACGAGTACGAAATCAGAGAATTATCATACTACTCCCAGGGAAGTCACTGATGCGACGAGTGGCTATTTGGTTTACGTCGTTTGTCAAAATCAACATGTAATTTCAAATCGCCTGCAAACGGTTAATTCTCAATGGAGCACCAAAAACGCGAATTGCGTTATCGGATTCGGCAGATACGCTGATTGACACTTTCGTCCCCCCTGCCGTCTTCTCAGACGGCAGGGGGGACGGGAAATCACTAACACATTTTGCAAAGGAGATTTGACGATATGAGAAGAGTTTTACCGTTTTTAATATTTATCGCTTTGGCAATTCAGCTTCTTGCCGCATGTGCGCCCGTATATTACGACGAATCGAGTGCCGGCGAGCCGAGCGGCGATGCGAGCATTGCGAATGAGTCGTCGCAGGATGATTCTGTTTTTGACGACATGACTTTTCCCGACAGATGCAGGGAAATCTTGCTTGACGCATACAGGGGCAAAACGGATGAACAGCTTGAGGCGGAATTCGAATATGATCCCGACAATTGCAGCGGCATCTGCATGGCTCAATCGGCAACAAGCATTTATTTTTTAGATGGCAGGCTTATGAGATATGACAAGGTGACGGGAAAGGCTGTGCCGGCATGTGCAGATCCGCTGTGCGACCCTCAAAACTGCATACTTTCAGGTTCTTTCTTTGTTGCCGCAAGCAAAACGAAGCTGTTCACAGCAAGGCATATGGATGGCAAAATCGCGCTTTGCGTTGCGAATGCCGACGGTACGGAACCGAAAATCGTATATAAAGCAGAAGTTGGCGAGTTTATGTTTCCCGCCATCTGGAACGAGAAAATCTGCTGTCTGAATGACGCTCTTGATTCCGACGGAAACACGCAAACCGTGCTTGACATGGTGGATGCCGACGGAAATTTCAAAAGGCTGATCCCGCCCGAAAAAGATATGCGAATGAATATTATCGGAAATGATGTGTATATCTCCGGGAAAACGGGGATATACCGGGTCAAAGGCGATGAATTCGTCCGGATATACTCGGGGAACGCCCTTAATGTGAGCGCTGTATGCGGTGGATATATTTATTTTTGCCGTACATCGGATGAAGACATGATGCGCATGCCGGTCGATGGCGGAGAAGCGGAAGAGGTTGAAAGATATCCCGTCGGAACGATCTATCGCGGCTATGCATATTCCTTGGCGACACGCGATGACCGCACAGCGATTACGCGCACAAATATTGAGACAATGGAAAAAGAGGATGTTTTTGACCTGACGGGCATGGCAATCGGACCCAATATATTCATTGATGGTGACTATCTGTTTTTGTTTCTCACAGATGAATATGACGTGAAAAAAGCCGAAGCACTTTCGGAGAGAAACGGAAAAAAAGTGAACCCGAAACAACATTTGGCGATATTGGACCTTAAAACAGGCAAAAGATATATCCTGATTACGGATTATGATTGACAAAACAGGATCAAAAAATATTTATACATGAGGCGGAAAGGAGTGAGTTGAATGTCATTAATAAGATATGAATTCAGAAAGCTGATCTCATATACCTATGTCCGCGCGGCGTTTGCTTTGTTGCTTGTGATCACGGCGGTGCTGTGTGCATTCGAATGCAGCCGCGAAACCGTCGAGTTACGCGACGATACAATAACGGCGCTTGAGCTTTACGGTGAAAACAGGGATTTTTACGACAAATACGCGAATGAGCTGAAAGCGCTGAATGATGAGTACTTCAAAGTTGAAATTTCGGAAATAAAAAAGGGGAATTTTGATTACAAATCTCCGGATCTTCCGACGACTTTGTTCCGCAACCAGCGTTTCAACGATTTCACGCTGCTGAATGCGGTAAAAAAACAATACGAATATGCCGAGGGGTACGGTGACCGCATTTCCGAAATAATCAAAAAAGCCGAAAAACAACTTGAAAGCGCGGAAAGCGCAAGCGTCAGGAATGACTTCAATATCAGATATCAGAAAGACGTTATTTCCGTTTATTCGCGTGTCGGAAAAATCCGTTTCGCTCCGGCTGTTGTAAAAGGGTATGATACATACTTTTCATTCACGGCAACAGATTATATCCTTCTGCTGCTTATGGCTCTGGCGGCTCCCTCTCTGTTTCTCGGCGAGTATTCGTCAGGTGCGGTGTCTGTGATACGTGCAACCAAGAACGGCAGATGGAAAACGGTTGTCTCAAAAACGGCGGCGATGCTGATTTTCGATGTGACGGCGGTATTTGTATTTTCCGGCGCAGTGGCTTGTGTTGTCGGATTTTACAAGGGCTTTTCGCCGCTCAGTTGTCCTGTTCAGGCGGTGGAGCTGTTTGCAAACTGTCCGTTTCTCATAAGCTGCGGACAGCTTGTTGCGCTTTCACTTGCGATAAAGCTGCTCGTGATGTTCTCTTTTTCAATGCTTACAGCGCTTTTTGCTCTGCTGTTTCGCTCGTTCAAGCTCTCGTTCATTGCGTCTGCAGTATTCGGCGGTGTGAATTACGCTCTTTACAGTGTGAACTATATCGATTCGCACAATCCGTTTGGTCTGTTCAATATATTTGCCATGGCAGATGCGACTTCGCTTTTTTCAAGATTCAGTGTCGGGAACGTATTCGGAATATATGCCGAGCGTGTTGCTGCGGGATGCCTTATTTATGCTTTAATTGCGGTCGTTTCATTTGCGATTTGCGGCAGGCGCTTCGCCGCATCCGCACCGTTTGTCGTGAAACCGATCGGGCTGAAGCTGAAGCTGCCGAGCGTTACACTTCCGGCAAAGACGCTTTTCGGATATGAATTCAAGAAAATTTCGGGAAACGCGTTGTCGGTTATCGCTATGTTGCTTCTTGTCGCCGTAAAACTTATCACCTCGGCACAGAGCTATGCCGCACAACCTTCATTTTATGATTCAATCATGAAATATTACATGACAACGCTTGAAGGCGAATGGAATGAAGAAAAATCGGCGTATATTTCCGAAATTCGCAATGAGATTAACAGTAAAATCGCCGGTTGGAAAGCAATTGAGGAAAAATATCGGGCGCACGAGATCACGTATGACGAATACATTCAATGCCGTACCGAATATGAGGATGCAAAGGCAAAAAATGAGCCGTTCAGAGAGGTTGAAAAACGCGATTTGTACTTGCGTGAACGCAGCGAAAGCGGGCTGAAAGCCGAATTTGTCTATGACACGGGATATAATAAGCTGTTCTTTTCACCGTTTGACATAATTTTGCTGGTATTGCTTGCGGCGCTACTGTCCGGAGTGTTCGCAGACGAATATTCATCGGGCTTTATTCACATTCTTCGTTCCACTCCGAACGGACGCCAAGCTGTATTCGGAGCAAAACTTGCGGCATCACTTTCAATATGCCTGCTCTACTTTATCGCATTTTCGATAATCGATTTTGTCAATCTGCAAAACAACTTTCTCCTGCCATCCGCGTCGTATTGCCTTGCGTGTATGCCGCGTTTTGAGCGTATCGGTGAAATGTCTATCGGTGCTTTTGCAGTGCTCTATCTCTTGCTGCGTCTGATCGCTTTTGCTGTCGTAGTGCTATTGATATCCGCATTGTCCGAGCTTTGCAAAAAGACATTGCCTTGTCTTTGCGTTGTTTCAGCTGTTATGTTGCTCCCGTACGCATTCAAAAGTGTCGTCAGCAGTACATTCGAAAAGTTCGATATGACAACACTGCTTGCTCCGGCAGAACTGATGGCAAAGAGCGATGGTATCATTACTTATGCAATTACGCTGATAGCGTTTTCCGCCGTGTCACTTGTGCTGCTCGCGGCATCGGCAATTAACTATAACAAATCGAAAGGAAAGAATTGATATGTCACTTTTAAGTATACATAATGTCTGTAAATCCTACGGAAATGTAAAAGCACTTACGGATTTTTCAGCGGAGCTTGACTGCGGTGTATATGCACTGCTCGGTCCGAACGGAAGCGGAAAATCGACGCTGATGAATATTCTTACCGATAATCTGGCAATGGATTCCGGTGAAATACTCTATAACGGAAAAAGCATATATTCGCTCGGCAAGGAGTATCGCGCTGCCCTCGGGTTTATGCCGCAGTATCCTGGCATGTATCCTACATTTTCGGTCAATGATTGCCTGAAATACATGGCTGTACTGAAAGGGGTACCGCGCAGGGAAGCTAAGGCACAGATCGCCGGGCTTCTGGAACGTGTTGAACTGAGTGATGTTGCAAAGCATCCGGTCAGAAGTATGTCCGGAGGTATGAAACAGCGTCTCGCGCTTGCACAAGCGTTCATCGGAAATCCTCGGATCGTTATACTTGATGAGCCGACGGCAGGACTTGATCCGAAACAGCGAATCAATGTGAGGAATTTCATTTCGGAAATGTCGCTTGACCGATGCATAATAATCGCTACACACATTGTCAGCGACGTGGAAAACATAGCTACCCGCGTCATAATGCTGAAAAAAGGGATTATTCAGGTGAACGACGCACCGAAGGAAATTATTTCAGAACTTGACGGCAGGGTATGGAATGTACCGCAGAACGACGGAGTTACTGACGGTATCATTTCGGTGAGAAACGACGGAGGCAATGTTGTACTGCGCGTACTGAGCGATGTGAAGCCGTCGCCGAACGCAGAAAAAGCGCCCTCGACACTTGAGGACGCTTATTTCACCGTTTTTTCGAAGGAATGATTCAAATAAGACCGCAGAGCAGATAGTCTTTGTTGTGGCAATCGGAATTGCGGACAACCTTTTTTCCGCTTTGAAGAATCACATCAAGGAGCCGTTTTTCCGGGTAAGGAGTTTTGCGGTAGCCGCGAGCGATCGCGCCGGTGTTGATTTCAAAGATTGCCGGTGTTGCAAGCAGCTTTTGCAGCGCTCTATCAGAAGCGGCAATATAACGGGGATGGTTTGTGTCAAAAAGCGAGCCGTCCTCGTTGAATTTTGTGACGAGGTCAAAATGACCGACGATATTACACTTTGTTTTACTGTATATGTCGCCTATCAGTGCGTAATAGTCCTCGATGTATGTGTAAAAATCACCGCCGTAATGGTTTGCGACGTCTTTTTTCTGTGTTTCGGCACTTTCGTCAACCGTAAGATAAGCTCCGTCCTTTTTTATGTAATGTACGGAACCTATTACATAATCATATCCGTTTGTCGGTGCGTTTGAAAAATAGTCCTGTTCAACGCCGAGAAGTATGCGTATTCTGTCGCGATATTTCTCCGCAAGTTCGCGGATGCATTTTTTGTATTGCTTTGTGCCTTCAATGCTCATGCAGTACGTTTCGTCAAAGTCGGTATATGAGTGCCCCGAAAATCCTATTTCCGGGCATCCGAGGCGTATAGCCTCAAGTACCATTTCTTCCGGAGTATCTTTGCCGTCGCAGAACGTTGAATGTGTGTGATAGTTTGAAGGGATGTTACTCATTTCGTATATCCGTCCATAAATTCGTTTACCGATGCTTCGCAGTCGCGCATTGCAAGGAGTGTCTGTTCGAAAAGTCTGTCGAGTTCCCATCCAAGCCTTTCCGCACCAGTACGAATAATATCACGTGAACATCCTGCGGCGAATTTTTTGTCCTTGAATTTTTTCTTTATGCTTGAAATATCCATATCGGAAACGCTTTTTGACGGGCGCATGAGCGCTGTGGACCATATAAGACCGGTGAGCTCGTCGGCGGCAAAGAGTACTTTTTCCATTTCGCAATTCGGCTCAGCATCGCAACATATACCATATCCGTGTGAGCATATCGAATGGATCATATCATCACCGACGCCGCCTGCGGCAAGCAGCTCCGGCGCCTTTTTGCAATGTTCCTCTGGATAAAGTTCAAAATCAATATCGTGCAGCAGACCGACAATACACCAATATTCTTCCTCGTCGAGATAGCCGAGCGATTTCGCAAAGAAACGCATTACGCCTTCAACTGTCAGTGCATGTCTGATGTGAAATGGCTCTTTATTGTATTTTTCAAGAAGCAAAAAAGCTTCTTCTCTTGAAATTGTACTTGTTCTCAAAACGGTACACCTCTTAATATAATACTGCATGCAGTATACCATACCGAAAAGGAAAGTTCAATATATTTTTCTGATAAAAAACAAAAAAAAGATTGAAAACTGTCGCTCGAAATGGTATAATCTTTACAACTATAATAGCGTACTGTATGTGCGCTTCAACGGAAGAGAAATCGTGGCAGAAATACAGGAATACAAATGTCCATGCTGTGGCGGCGCAATAGCGTTTGACAGCGCATCGCAGAAAATGAAGTGCCCGTACTGCGACACCGAATTTGAAGTGGAAACTCTCAGAGAATACGATGCAACGCTTAAGAATACACAAAACGACGACATGAACTGGGAAGAAGCATCGGGCGGCGAGTGGCAACCCGGCGAAACAGATGGTCTCAGGGTATATTCATGCAAATCGTGCGGTGGCGAAATTATCGGTGACGAAAATATGGCGGCAACAGATTGCCCGTTCTGCGGCAATCATGTTGTCATGATGGGACAGTTCAAGGGCGAACTTCGTCCGGATTATGTTATCCCTTTCAAGCTTGACAAAAAAGCGGCAAAAGAAGGCCTTATGAAGCATCTTTCGGGAAAAAGGCTTCTGCCGAAGATTTTCAAAGACAAAAATCACATTGATGAAATCAAAGGCGTGTATGTTCCATTTTGGCTGTACGATACCGAAGCCGATGCGTTGTTGAATTTCAAAGCCACAAAGGTGCGTTCGTGGAGCGACCGAAATTATAACTACGTCGAAACAAGTCATTATTCAGTGACGCGTGGAGGTACGATCGCATTTGACAATGTTCCGGTTGACGGTTCGACAAAAATGCCCGATGATCTTATGGACTCAATCGAACCGTATTATTATAAAGAAGCGGTGGATTTTCAGACCGCATACCTCGCAGGTTATCTTGCCGATAAGTATGATCTTACCGCAAAGGACTGCGAGGAACGTGCCAACGCACGAGTTAAAAAGTCAGCCGAGACGGCATTTGCCGCAACCGCAGAGGGCTATACAACGATAACTCCGGAGAACACATCGGTGAAGCTGAACGCCGGCAAGGTCCGATATGCTCTGCTTCCCGTATGGATACTCAATACAACTTGGAACGGAAATAAATATATTTTCGCAATGAACGGTCAGACCGGAAAGTTTGTCGGTAATCTTCCTGTTGACAAAAAAGCGGCATCGCTGTGGCGCCTTGGGCTTACACTCGGCATCGGTGCCCTTATATATGGCTGCGCCTGGTTGCTTTGGCTTGCTAACATACTTTGAGGGAGGAGAACATCAACATGAAAAAAATTTTTTCAATTGCACTTCTTTTGCTTTTATGTGTGTCACTGGTGATTCCGTCCGCTGCATCCCCCGATCTCGTTGTCGATGATGCAAATCTGCTCTCCGATGTCGAAGAATCATCGCTTCGCTCAAAGCTCGGCGAGATTACGAAAAGACTTAAATGTACTGTTGCGGTTGTAACTGTAAACGATCTTAACGGAAAAACTGCGCGTGCTTTTGCCGATGATTATTACGACTATAACGGCTATGGCTACGGCGAGGGATATGACGGTGTGCTTTTGCTCATCAGCATGAGCGACCGTGATTGGTACATAACCACTTGCGGCTTGTGTATCGACGCAATAAGCGATTATGATCGCGAAAGGCTTTCCGATGAGTTTCTCAGTTATCTTTCGTCGGGTGCTTATGCCGAAGCTTTCAACATATTCGCCGATGGTTGTGATGAGCTTATAACCGATGCTCTCGATACAACACATTACCCGCTTTCATTTGCATGGATACCTATTTCACTTGTTGCCGGATTCATAATTGCTCTTATATCTGTTGAATCAATGAAGCGCAAGCTCACTACGGTTCAGCTTGGAACGGAAGCTAACAATTATGTCAGAGAAGGAAGCATGAGCATGAAAACAGTGAAGGATATTTTCCTTTACCGTAATGTTTCAAAAACAGCAAAGCCAAAGGAAACTTCATCCTCAGGCAGCAGTACCCATGTATCGTCATCAGGAAGAACGCATGGCGGTGGTGGCGGGAAATTCTGATCTACGTATTAAAGAGAGTTTTGTTATGATATATAGTGATTTCCATGGTGAAAAGCTTTCGCGCCTCGGACTCGGAATGATGCGCCTGCCGACAAATGCCGACGGCACGATCGACGAAGGACGTACCGCCGAAATGATTGACTACGCCATAAAAAACGGAATCAATTATTTTGATACTGCTTACCCGTATCACGGCGGTGAATCCGAACGCATCGCAGGAAGAATACTGTCGCGTTATCCGCGTGATTCATATAACCTCGCGAGCAAATTTCCCGGACATGCGATTGCGGAAAGCTATGATGTGAAGGGTATTTTTGAAGAACAGCTTGCAAAATGCCGGGTTGACTATTTTGATTTTTACCTTTTCCACAATGTCAATGAGACCTCAATCAAAGTATATACCGATCCGAAGTG
>ERZ827440.1990-NODE-1990-length-19713-cov-7.720114_pt1 | contig 19713 bp, 18 predicted proteins | sample MGYA00519774_ERZ827440 | MGnify/ENA primary metagenome ERZ827440 (study PRJEB31778, sample SAMEA3449302) | human gut metagenome | biome: human gut; feature: human-associated habitat; material: faeces | place: United Kingdom | collected 2010/2012 ... | reverse complement strand
TTGGTCCCCAAGGGCTATCCCATTTCATTAAATGATTTTCTGGTGCTTTTATCCATAATGCAAAATCATATGGATTTCTTTTTTCTGGGTCAACTTCTACTCTTGCTCCTGCTTTTTGTTCTCTAAGATTTATTCCTGATAATATCCCATATTCATCTAATTTAGATACATCAAAATATATAGCAGTAGAAGTTTCATATGCATATCCGTTTTCTATTATTTTTTGTACCATTTCAAGCATTTCTTCAATATGGTCGGTTGCTTTACAAATGACTTCAGGTATCTCTACATTTAATCTTTCTAAATCTTTAAAAAACAATTTTGTATAGTACTCTGCTATTTCCATTGGAGTCTTGTGCTCTTCTCTTGCTGACTTTAACATCTTGTCTTCTCCTTCATCTCCATCTGAAACAAGATGTCCTACATCTGTTATATTCATTACCTGTTTTACTTCATATCCATTATATTCAAGCACTCTTCTTAATGTATCTTGAAATAAATTTGTTCTCATATTTCCTATTGTTGCATCTTTATATACTGTTGGTCCACATGAGTACATCTTTACCTTTTTGGGTTCTAATGATTTAAACAATTCTTTTTTCTTTGTTAATGTATTGTAAAAAAATATATCCATTATGTGCCTCCTTTACTTTATTAGTAAACACAGGAAATATAAATTTCCTGTGTTTATTCTTGGTTATCTGATGAATTTTCACCAGTCGTATCTCCACCAGTATTATTTCCAGTATTATCTCCTGTATTTTCTCCTGTATTTTCTCCCGTATTTTCTCCCGTATTTTCTCCCGTATTTCCACTATTGTTTCCTCCTGATTCTGGCTTATCAGGTTTGGTGGTTGTTCCATCATCAGTTGATGGCTTAACATTTGTATTTGTATTTCCATTATCTGGTTTATTTGTTTCATTGTCTTTTGGCTTTTCTGTTGTTGTATTTGTTTCTTGCGGTTTTTGAACTTCTTCTGGTTTAGTATGTATTGTACAATATTCTGTAGGAGCTTTTCCCATTGTTGAATTTATCCCTGGTGTTGTCCACAATTCTAATCTTTCTTTTTCTACAACATAATTTGATGATCTTCTTTCTGTTTCTGGACAATATTTAGTTGCTAATTCACCTGACTCTGTACATACTGTATATTGACTCTTATGTGCATCACATTCCTCTGGCAAATGTCCTTCTACAAATATTTCTTCATAAGTATTCGAACATTTATCAGTTGCAAGTCTTCCACTTGTTCTACATACTTTTTCGTGAACGATTTTTTCTGGTTCTTTAAATTCTGAATTTTCTAGTCCCTTGTGAATTTCTGACATTATTCCTGAGAATAACTGTCCTGCTGGGTTCGTTCCAGGGAAACTTATTCTTTCTGGATCATCAAATCCATACCAAGCAGCACATGCATAATAATTTGTAAATCCACATAGCCATCTATCTTTAGAACTGTTTGTAGTTCCTGTTTTTGCAGCTACATCAATTCCATTAATTGCACAATATTTAGCAGTTCCTGCATATCCATCAGCTCCATTTACAACTGACTGCATTAAACTTTTTATTATATATGCTGTTTCTGCTGAACATACTTTTTCTGTTTTTTGTTTTGGTTCTAAAACAACTTTTCCATTTGAATCCTCTACTTTAGAATAAAATGTTGGTTCTATATAGGTTCCGTCATTTGCAACCATTGCATATGCTCCTGCCATTTCTAATGGACTTACACCATATGTCATTCCTCCAATTGCTATTGCTAAATTTTCATCATTGTGAGCTTTATTTTGCTTTGATGTTACTAATGAAGAAATACCCATTTTTTGCATATATTCTATTGATTTTTTTGGTGTTAATTCTGCCATAATTTTTACAAATGGTATGTTTTGTGAAGTTGTTACTGCTGTTCTTACTGTTCTTAATCCTGTAAAACTATTATAGTTTTGTGGTGCATAGTCTTTTCCAAATGTTGTTTCTAAATCCGCATAAATTGTTGCAGGTGTTACTATTCCTTCTTCAACTCCTGGCAATATATCAGCTAAAGGTTTTATTGAAGAACCTGTTTGTCTTAAAGAACTTATTCTGTTTAGTCCTCTTGATGTAGTTTTTTCTCCTAATTGTCCAACTGCTCCAACAACTTTTCCTGTTGAAGGTTCTATTACTACTGCTGCCCCTTGTGCAAGTACAGCTGAACCATCTGCGTTTTTATTTTTCTTTGATTTTAAATTATATTTACTTTTCTTAGCTTCTGCTTCCATTACGCTTTGAATAGATGATACTTGTGTTGAATATATTTTCAATCCACTAGTTTGTAAATATGTTTCTGCTGCATCTTTTGATATCTGTTTTTCATCCATTATTTGCTTTGTTAATTGCGTAATTAGTGCATCAGTATGTGAAGAATATACATTTCCTTTAACTCCATTTTCAAATTTAAATCCTGCATCAACTTCTGCAACAGCATTATCATATTCTTCCTGTGTTATGTAATTAAATTTTTTCATTTGTGATAATACTGTTTTAGTTCTTTTTGCAATTTTCTCTGTTACATCATTTCCTGAATATGGATTATATGAATTTGGTGAATGGTTTATTCCAGCTAAAAATGCACATTGTGCAATACTTAAATCTTTGGCAGATTTGTTGAAATAGTATTCTGAACCGATTTCAACTCCATGTTTTTCACTTCCACCATTTCCTATATATATTAAATTTAAATATAATTCTATTATTTGGTCTTTTGACATTACTTTTTCAATTTGATATGCTTTTGACCATTCTTTTAATTTTCTTATTACACCAGCTGCACCACTAGATGCCTTTTCTTGGGTTACATTTTTTACAACCTGCTGTGTTATTGTACTTCCACCACCTGCTGTAGACTTTCCACCATGTGTTACAAATGAAAGTATTGCAGCTCCCGTTCTCTTTAAGTCTACACCATGATGCTTTTCGAACCTTTCATCTTCAATTGCAACATATGCTTTTGGTAAATATGTTGACATTTCTTCTAGTGTTATTATCTTTCTGCTTTCATCTCCATTTAATTCTGCAAGTACATTTCCGTCAGTATCTACAATTATTGAGTTCTCTTTCATTATTAAATCTGACATATCAATTGAAAAGACATCTTTTCCAAGTCCAAATATTAAACCTATTCCAACACCGGCTCCAACAACAACTAATATTACTAATATAATTAATAATATTTTTAGTGCTATTGCTAGTTTTGGATGCTTGTACTTAAATTTCATTTTTGTATCTTTTTTTCTTGGTTTTATAGCCTTATTATTACTTTTTTTTCTTTTTTTCCCCATATCTTTTTTCTTTCCTTTCTCAAGGATTTTATTTTTAAACATTTGACAACATTATAATACAATTCTATAAAAAAGAAAAGCTTTTTAAGAAAATCTTTCGATTTTTCCATTTTCTCCTATAACTTCTTTTATTGATACTTTGTTTTTAGCAATTTTTCTTTTTATATTATGAAATGTGTCTTTCATATATAGTTTAGCTTCTAGTAAGTCCTTTGCTTTAAATTTGTTACAATTTTCTCTCCATATTATTTCTTCTCTTCCTACTTCAATTTCATAGTCGTTTATATTTATTCCATTGAAACGTTTTGATTTTATCTTCATATCACCTTCTATATTAATTATTACTGCTGTTTCATTTATTTTATATCTATTTAATACCTCTTTATTAAAATCTAAATTTAATATAATTTGTGACTTGGCTAAACTCTTTTTTTGATTGTTTGAAATTACTATTAATATTCCATTTTTTTCGTATAATTCTTGCTCTGTTTTTTTCAATTTTTCTATATGATTTGTGACAATTGAAACTCTTTTGTATTGCATCGCTAAAGTTTTTATTATTTCTATCGTATAATCTGTTATTTCATTTGTTGTTATTGCAACTTCTATTTCTTCCTTTTTTATATTTTCGCATGTTACCACATATTCTAAAATTTCTAATGCCAAATATTTTTGTAACCATTTTCCATCAAAAATTTTTATATTATTGGCATTTAATGCAGTTATTAACTCCTTACATTTATATAATTCTTTACTTATTACTACACATTCGACATCATCTTTTTTGATTCTTTTTACTATTTTTATTACATTTTTTATATTCTCTAAATTAGAATATATTTCTAGATTATCTTGTTTTAATTTACAATTACACATACAAAATTTAGGCTTATCCTTTTTTTCTAAATAATATGTTCTCATTAGCTCACCTCTAATTGATGTGTATGTAATTCTTATATTATTTATTACAAAAAAAAGAAACTTCAAGTCATCCTCTTGAAATTTCTCTTTCGTTTAATTTTCTGTATCATTCTTTTTTAGTTCATCTTTTATTATCGTCCAAATATTTGAAGTCTCCATGTCTTTTTTCCAACATGATGCTCCACCTAAATTATATTTTGTGACAAGTGAAACTTTTTCTTTTATTGATGTTCCATCTTCAATCCACATTTTTATAGTATTTTTTCCAGAAGCATATTCTATATAATATTGCTTTAGAGTATCATCCCACTGTTTTTCAACATTGTTTGGAATTTTTATGTTCATCATAGATATAACACTTCTATCTTTTATTGTTCCATCTTGTGTGATAGTCCATTGTCTTGTATATAATGGCATACCTAATATTATTTTATTTGTATCAACTTCATCATAATCAATAATTTTCTTTAAACTTGTTTCCACCCAATTCAAGCCTGCAGTTGTACCAGGTTTTGAACTTGATGCTCCATATTGGTCATATGCCATAAACACTAAGTAATCAGCTACATGCCCTAATACATTTCTATCAAAACACAATGACCAGTTTGGATCTCCATCTGGTGCTGTAACATCTACTGATGTTACTATTTTCATTTCTAACATACGTGGTACAAGTTCAATTATAAATCTCGAATATTTATCTTTGTCTGCTTCATACATGTTTTCAAAATCTATATTTATTCCATCTATATCATATTTTGCACACTTTTCTACGATACTTTGTATTAATTGTTGCCTTTTACTATAACTATTTAATATCGTAGATGTAACTTTTATTCCTGCGTCTGCATTTGATATCATTGGCCACACTTTATATCCATTTGAATGCGCCCAATTTATATATGCAATTCCTGCATCTCCAACATTGTCTTTTAATGTTCCGTCATTTTTATCCAAATAGAAAAATGATGGCGATACAACATTTATGCCGTCTATAACTTGTCCTGTTCTATCTGGTGCTTTTACATATTGTGAATAGTAATCCCAAAACATATCTACTTTTCCTGTAATTTGTTTTGTTTGTTCTTTAGCTTCTCTTGTAGTTGTTATTTCATCCAACTTACTTGTTTTTACATAACCTAACATTCCACTTTGAGTTCTAATTTTAGTCCAGCCTTTTTCTGAAATCTCATTATTATTGTTTTTTATTACTATTACTTGGTTATCTTTTTCAATTTTATCTACTGTCTTTGAAAAGCCTTCTTTTTTAGCTTTTACAGAAACATCTGATTTTGTTTTTGCTTGTACTTGTTCTTTTTCTAGTGAATCAATTACTATTATTTTTGAATCTGCTATATTGTCTATTTGTATATCATATACATCCTTCATTTCACTAATAGGTAAATATACTGTTTCATTTTCTTTTATTGCATGTGCACTAGTTTTTTTAGTTGAACCATTTAATGTTAATTTATTTGATTCAAAACCTATACTCGCAATTTTATCATCATATGTTGTAACAATTTCATTTATCTCATCTTCAATATATATATATTTGTCAAAGAAATTCTTCATATCATCTATTGACATGTATATAACTCCATCTTCAACTCTTATATCATTTTTTAGTCTTTCTGTTTTATTTGAATTATTTATTATCACACTTATTTTGTCACTTGCTTGTTGCTCTTTAATAAAATCTTCTGCTTTAATTAATATAAATACAATTACAAATAATACTGCTAGCAGTATTAACATTCTCTTTAGCATTTTATTATTTTTGTTTAGTTGCTTCATTTGTTTTTCTCCTTATTTTTTTGTTTTATTATATTATAATAGACGGAAAATAGCAAGAATATTCTTGCTATTTTGTCAAATTTTAATAACTACATTTTTCTGAATACTCCAGCAACTTTTCCTAATATTTTGCAATCTGGTACTATTATTGGGTCCATTGTATGGTTTTCTGGTTGTAAACGTATATGTCCATTTTCTTTATAAAATGTTTTTACTGTTGCTTCATCTTCTATTAATGCTACAACTATCTCACCATTACTTGCATTATCTTGTTTTTTTACTAAAATATAGTCTCCATCTAAAATACCAGCTTCTATCATACTTTCTCCTCTTACTGTTAGCATGAAACTTTCACTATTACCCACAAAGTCTATTGGAATTGGGAATGTGTCTGTAACATTTTCGACTGCTAGGATTGGTTGTCCTGCTGTAATTTTCCCTATTACAGGAACATCCACTAACTCTCTTTGTGTATAGAAGTTTTTATTTTCTTTTATTATTTGTTGTCCATCAGTTCCTTTTATAACTTTTAGTGTTCTTCCTTTTTTATCTTCTTTTTTTATGTATCCTTGTTTTTCTAGTTTTGCTAAATAAGCATGTACTGTCGCAGTAGAACTTAATCCAATTGCTTTTCCTATTTCTCTTACAGATGGTGGATACCCATTTTCAATTACCTGCTCTTCAATAAATTTTAATATTGCTTTTTCCTTTCTAGTAGTTTCAGCTCTAGTTCCCATTTACATCACTTCTCCTTTTTTCTATGCAATTATAATATCATACAAAAAAAGAAATGTCAAACAAATTTTTGACATTTCTTTATTTTGTTATTTTCTTTATTTCGTATTTTATAACTCCAGCTGGTGCATTAACTTCAACTGTTTGGCCTTTTTTAGCTCCTAAAAGTGCTTTTCCCATTGGTGATTCATTTGAAATTTTATTTTCAGCTAAATTTACTTCTGTTGAACCAACTATAGTATATTCTACTTCTTCATCAAATTCAACATCATATAATGTTACTGTGTTTCCTATTTGTACTGTTTTTGTATCTATTTCACTTTCGTCAATTATTTTTGCATGTCTAATTTTACTTTCTAATTCTGCGATTTTAGCTTCATTTTCTGCTTGTGCATTTTTTGCTTCATCATATTCTGAATTTTCTGATAAGTCTCCAAATCCTAATGCAACTTTTATTCTTTCTGCAATTTCACTTCTTGCTTCTGTTCTTAGTTTTTCCAATTCTTTCTCAAGTTTGTCATAACCTTCTTGTGTTAATATTACTTCTTTTTCTTCCATGTTTATCACATTCCTTTCTAAGCAAACTCCGGTTGAACCATTGTTTTGCATGGTATATACGATAAAGAGCGACTTACTAGCCGCCTTTATATTTAACATTTAGTATGATACTGCATTTTTTATTTTTTGTCAAGTTCTTTTTCCAAAATTTTGCATTTAATCTTTTAGTAAGTCTTTTCCACTTTTTAAATAATCTGCTCCTGAGAAAATAGTTGCAACAACTGATATTAACAATAATATTGTTGATATCAAGTTAATTACATAATCAGCTCCTGTTAAGCCTCCTTTAAAGCAATCCCAAAATGAATTTTTATCAAACATAACTAAGATTATTGCAATCATTTGTGTTACAGTTTTTAATTTTCCCCAAATTGATGCAGCAATTACTTGACCACCTTTTTCAACTGCAACTAACCTATAACCTGACACTATAAATTCTCTTGCTAGTACTATAATTGGAATCCATGCTGGAATTTTGCCTAATTCCACTAATAATACCATGGCAGTTAATACTAAAATTTTGTCTGCTAATGGGTCTAAAAATTTTCCAAATGTTGTGACTTGATTTCTTGAACGAGCTATATAACCATCAAGTTTGTCTGTTATCGATGCAACTATAAATATCAATTCCATAAAAAAATAGGTTAAAGGTAATCCTAAAAAATCACCTTTTAAATTCGAATATGGTATTATTGCCATAACTGGTACTAATATTATTCTAAATATTGTTAATTTATTTGCTAAATTCATTTTCATTCTTTATTATTTCCTTTCTACGTACATACTTGTTGCAATTATTTTTTTAATAATTCTATTGCTTTTTGCAATTGTGTATCATCTTTTCTCTCAACTGTAAGTGGATTTGTAATTGTCTCTGGTAATTCTATTTTCTCATTTGGTTCTATTCCTACTCCATTAATTTTAGTTCTATTTGGTGTATAATATTCTTCTACTGTAACTTTTAGTCCTGAACCATCTCTTAAAGTTAAAAATTGTTGTATTACACCTTTTCCATATGTTGTAGTTCCCACTATTGTAGCTTCATTTAAATCTTTAAGTGCACCTGCTAAAATTTCTGATGAACTTGCAGAATTTTTATTTACAAGTACCACAATTGGCATATCTATTAAAACATCTTCTTTAGATTTTTCTACTTTTTCTTTTCCATCTTTGTCAACTGTTACTAACAATTCTTTACCTTTAGGTACTATGTAATCAGCTATTTTTAATGCCTCTTCTACTAATCCTCCACCATTGTTTCTTAAGTCTATTATTAATGAATCAATTCCTTGTGCCTTTAACTCTTCATATTTAGATTTGAAGTTTTCTGCTGTATTTTCATCAAAACTCGTAACTTCTAAATATCCTATATTATTATCTAATTTTTCTGCAATTACTGGATTTGTTGTTATTTTTTTTCTTGTTATTTCAAATGTTTTTATCTCTTGGCCTCTTTGAATTTCTAGTTTTACCTTTGTTCCTTCTGCACCTTTTATATTATTTGCAGCTGCTGTCATATTTTCCCCTGTATATTCTACATCATTTATTTTCTTTATGATATCTCCTGGAAGAATTCCTGCTTCTTCTGCTGGACTATATTTTATTGGTGTTAAAACAACTATTGTATTGTCTTTAGTGTTTTGTGACATATATATACCAATTCCAACATAATTTCCCATTAAATTTTGAGTATAATCTTCCATCTCATCTTTTGGAATATATTCAGTATACTGATCTCCTAAAGATGAAACATATCCTTCAATTGCTCCATCTATTGCCTTATCTTCATCAATATCATTTAGATAATATTTTTTTAATATACTTTTAATATTCTTTAATGATTTTGTTAATTTGTCATCACTTGATGATGAAGCACTAAATAATGAAGAAATTGTTTGGTCTCCATCACTTAAATTATATTTTTTAGTTATATATATAGTTGTAAATATAAATGTCAAAAATGCTGTTAATACAACTAACATAACAATTTTGTAAAATCTTTGTCTTTTTAAATATTTTTCATCTTCCATTTTAGTTTGCCTTTCTTATTTAATTTTACAGATAATTCATTGGGTTTACTCTTGAATCTTGCCCATATGCAGTAGCTGAATATTTGTAGCTATATGGATACACTCTCACTTCAAAATGTAAGTGTGGGCCAGTTGAATTTCCGGTACTTCCACTTAGCATTATTTTCTCACCTTGTTTTACAGTTTGACCTGGTTTCACACATATAGAACCTCTTGTTCCATGCCCATAATATGTTTGCATTCCATTTGCATGTCTTATTACTACATGAGTTCCATAACTTGAAGTTAAATCAGCTGTTGTCATAACAACCCCATCTGCTGCAGCTACTACTGTAGTTCCTGATGATACAGCCCAGTCAACTGCTCCATGGAATTTTCCACTTGAATAATAGCCATTTGTTGATACTGTTCCACCTGATATTGGTTTTATAAAATATCCTGAACCTGATGGTGTATTAGAATTAGAACCTGAATTTGAGCCAGAATTCGAATTGTTATTTTTTTGGTTTTGTTGTCTTTGAAGTTCCTCTAATTGTTTTTGATATTTAGCCTCTGCATCCTTTACTGCTTTTTCAATCTGTCTATTATCTGCTTCTAATTCCTCTATCTCTTTTTGAACTGCTTTTTCATCTTGAGTTAGTTTATCAGCATAACTTTGTTTTTCGCTTTTTAATGCTTGTAATTCTTTTACTTTAGCTTGTTGTTCTGTTAGTGATGCATCTAATTCTTTTTTACTATTTTCCAAATCTGCTTTTTCTCTTTCGATTTGAGCTTTTTGTTCTTTAGTTGACTGTATTAGCTCTTTATCTGATTCAAATAGTTCTGATGCAGCATAATATTTTGCTAAAGCATCAGTCATACTTGATGCTGTTAAAAAGACATCTAAATATGATGTTTCACTTCTTTCATACATTGCAACAAGTCTTGTATCTAGTAATTCTTCTTGTTTAGTATATTCTTCTTGCTTTTGTTGTATGTCTTTTTCTTTGTCTGCTATTTTATCTTTCAAATTTTGAACTTTATCTTGTAAATTGTCTATCTCTGTTTCAGAGTCAGAAATTTTTGAAATTAATCCTTCAACAGTTTTCATAGTTTCTGATTTTTCGTTTGCTAGTTCTTGTTTTTTTTCTTTTGCTTCGTCTATTTTATCATTATTTTCTGATGTCTGTTTTTGTGCATCATCTTTTTTTTGTTGTACTTCCTTTTTTGTAACTGCAAATACATTTAAACTTTGTGAAAGTAAAATTATCGATATTGTAATTCCTATTATTTTAACTATAGTTCTTTTCATACTATTTCTTCCTTTCAATACTATATCTTATTCTTTAGATAAATTTTGGATATCTTTCTCATTTAGTAAATAATCCATTGGGTTTACTGTCTGCCCATTTATTCTTATCTCAAAATGTGCATGTGGTCCTGTTGAATATCCTGTTGACCCAACTTTTAAAACTGGTGTTCCAGCTTCAACCTCTTGTCCTACTTCTACTAAGATTTCACTTCCATGTGCATATAAAGTTTGCACTCCTCCACCATGATCTATAATAACCATATTTCCATATGCCGGATTTAATGTTGCTTTTGTAACTACTCCTTTTGCTGCCGCTACAAAATCTGCTCCCATTGGTGCTCCTATATCAGTTCCCGTATGTAATTTATATGCACCTGTTATAGGATGAACTCTCATTCCATATTCTGATGTTATTGTTGTGTATCCTGGTATCGGCCACGTCATAGCACCACCTATATAATCTTTGCTAATACTATTTAATGCCAAGAATTTAATTTCTGATTCTATTGATGAAACCTGTGAATTGTAATCATCTATTTTTGCCTGTAATTCCTGTTCTTCTGTTGATAATTTACTTATGTAATATTGCCTTAAAGTTTTTATATTAGCTAATACCTGTGCCTTTTTTTGCTTATTTTGCTTGTTTGTAATAATTTGTTGCTTTTGATCTGCCAATGTTTTTTTTGTTGTTTCTATTTCTTCTTTTTGCTGTGTTACTGTCTCTAATAATTGTTTATCATATTCAGCTAATTCTTTCATTGCATAATATCTAGATAAAAACTCAGTTGCGTTTTTAGATTCAAGAATAACTTGTAGGAATTGAAATTTAGGAGTTTCATACATGCTTATAAGTCTTTTATCTAATAATTCTTGAATATTATCATATTGTTCTTGAACCTTTGCCAATTTTTCTTGGTTTTCATTTATTTGCTTAACCAAATCATTTATATTAGTATTAATTGTATTTAGCTCTTCTTGTGATTGTGCAATATTATTGTCCAGTTCTTGCAATTCTTGCATATTTGCTGATATATTATCTTGAACAACTTGTAGCCTATTGTTAGATTCTGTTAATGCCTGATTTATCTGATTTGATTTTTCTTGTAATTCAGTAAGGTCTTGTGCATATACGTAAATGCATAGGCTACAAGTTATTATAAATATTAATATTATCCTAAAAAGCCTATGCATGTAATCCTCTTCCTTTCTATTAAATTAAACTTGTAAATATTTTCTCATTGAAATAGTACTTCCTAATATACCAATTCCAATTCCTAATCCAAGGTAAACCACTAAAATCAAATTAAACATATCAGAGAAATTTAGTAATTTCCAATTAGCCATTTGTAAGAATGATGTGTTAGCCAATTGATTTGCAATTCCAGTATATGCTCCTCCAATTATCGCAACTGATAACAAACCTGAAATTATTCCAATTATTACACCTTCTACTAAAAATGGCCATCTAATAAAACTATTTGTTGCTCCAACATATTTCATTATTGATATTTCTTTTCTTCTTGCATGTACTGTTAATTTTATTGTATTTGAAATTATTGATACTGATATTATTATTAATAGTCCTAATATTCCTGCCGTTACAATTCTAACTCCTTTAGCTAAACTTATTATTTGTGATATAACTTGATTGCTTGAAACTATTTTCTTTACATGTGGTATTTGCTTTATATTTGCTTGCACTTCATTATTCATTTTTAAATCTGTTAATGTTACATTATAAGCTGTTGAAAATATATTTCGTTCTGAATATCCATCAAGCACTTCATCTCCAAGCATATCTTTCATATAATCTAGTGCTTCATCTTTTGAAACAAATTCTGCATTTCTTACTCCATCTATTTCTAAGATTTCTTTTCCTACTTCTTCTATTTCACTATCAGTTGCATCATTGTCCAAAATCACTCGTATTTCTTGTGCATCTGCTACATTTTCTACAAATGCATTTAAATTCTCTCCTATTACAAAGAACAATCCAAATATTAACATTGTTGCACACATTATCATTAGTGCTGACATAGTTGATTTTTTATTTTTAAATAAATTTCTAATTCCTTCTCCTATTAAATAGTTTACTACATTAAACCTCACAATCATACCCACCTTTTTTATCATCTTTTACTATTACGCCTTTATTTATGTGTATAACTCTTTTTTTCATTTGGTCTACAATATCTTTAGCGTGTGTTGCTACTACTACAGTTGTTCCTCTCATATTTATCTCATTTAATAAATTCATAATGTCCCAAGCAGTGTCTGGATCCAAGTTTCCTGTTGGCTCGTCTGCAATTATCATTGATGGATTATTTACTAAAGCTCTTGCTAGTGCTACTCTTTGTTGTTCTCCTCCTGATAATTCATTTGGATACATTTTAGCTTTTCCACTTAGTCCAACAAGTGACAATACCATTGGAACTTGTCGGCGGATATGTTTTGGAGTTGCTTTTACTATATACATTGCAAATGCAACATTTTCATATACAGTTTTATCTGGCAATAATCTAAAGTCTTGAAACACTACTCCCATGCTTCTACGCAAGAAAGGTACTCTATTTTTCTTTAAAAATGTAGTATCTTTTCCATTTATAATAATATTTCCAGATGTAGGTTCTTCTTCTTTTAATATTAACTTTATAAGTGTTGATTTTCCGCTTCCTGATGTTCCTACTAAAAATGCAAATTCTCCTTTGTCGATCTTGAAACTTGCATTTTTTACTGCTTCTGTACCTGTCCCATATTTTTTGCATACGTTCTTAAATTCTATCATTTTTTCTACCATTTCCTTTTAATTTTCATAAATTTCATTCTATCTTATCATATCAATAATATGCTTTTTTTGCAATAGATATATGTAAAAATTTTGTGAAATTTGTTAATGATTGTCTATAAAATCACTCACAATTTGTAAGATTTTTCCCGTATTTTGTACATACTTTTGTGGAATGAATTTTTTAGCCATTTCTAATGCTTTTGGCAATTCTGAAACCTCTTGTATTCCTATAATATATCCTGCATCATTAAATGAATTTATTATGTCTAATTGATGGTCATTTACATGCTCTTTATACTTTTTTAAACGTGGGACTGCAATTACTTTTTTTCCTTGCTCAATTGCAGTTATAATTGAACCTACTCCACCATGCGTTATAACTAAATCAGCTTGTCTTACTAGTTCTTTCATTTTTTCAACCGGAACTTGGTCATATATTTGCATATCTGGACTTTCAAATTTTGTATAACCTTTTTGAACTATAACTTCATCTTTTATGTTTCCATTATCTATATTTTTTTGTACTTCTTCTAATAGTCTATGAAAACTATTATTTTGCGTTCCTAATAATACTAATGTCATTAATAAATTGCACCTCCATATACAGCTTTTGGATATAATTTTAGCATTTCTTCCCACTGCACAATAAATAAATCTGCAATTGGATATATTAATCTTCCTGTTGCAGTTTTTCTATTTCTGTTTGCAAATGTTTCTATATATATTATTTTGCTACCAAATAATTTTCCTAAATAACACATTGGTCCTGCTGTATGTGTTCCAGTAGTTACAATGTATTTAGGTCTTATTTTAAAATACAAATATATTGTTTTTAAACACAAATAAGTATATACAAAAATATATCTTATTAATTTTTTTCTTGTTCCATATGGTAAATATGATATTTTATCTCCATATTTTTCTTTTAGTCCTTTTGTTGATTCGTCTTTTTCTGTTATTATATGATAATCATATTTTTCAAATATTGGACTTAATTGTTGTAATTCGTTAAAGTGTCCACCTGTACTTGATATAAATAATACTTTTTTCTTTTTCATATTTTTCTCTTTTCTTACATTTTTTCTGATTTTACTATACACCATTTTCTTTTTTTATTCAAGATACTCATAAAATTTTACAAAAAATAACCTTACAATATATTTTGTAAGGTTATTCTTAAGTTGTTTTATTTAACAATTTTTTCCATTTTTTATCTATATTAAATACAATCTAATAATTACAACAAATAGTGTTAGAGGTGTTCCACATAAGAAATCTGTAATTTTCGTTATATTTTCAAACATAATTATACTCCTGCCTTTATTCCAAATAATTTTCTTTCCAAAAGTATTCCTTTTCCCGTTTTATTTTTTTCTACATACTCATTAAATTTTTCATAATCTAATTTTTCTTCTCCAAAATCTGGTATAATAGGTGTATTTCTTAACAAGAATAGAAAATCGTTGTCTGTTTTATAGTATTCTCGTTGTATTATATCAAAGAATTCTATATTTTTTAACTTATTTTGTTTTGCCTCTTCTTTTAATTTATCAATCAATTTTATTTTTTCATTATATCCTTGACCTCTTCCAAATAGCTCTTTAAGACTTTTACAATCATCTTCATCAATTTGTTCTGAAAAAAATGTTCCATTATCATTTAACAGTCTAACAATTTCCTTAAATTTAAATGGTGTATGTCTTGCACATATAATATCAAAAAAATTATCTGGAAACTCAATTCTTTCAGAATCCATCTGAAAAAATCTTATTTTGTTATTTTTTCTATTTTCATTAGCAACCTTTATCATTTCCTTTGAAAAATCAGTTCCTATTTTTAGTAAACAGCCATTTGAAATTTGTCTAGTTAATTTTTCTCCTCCACCTGTACCAATATCTAACAAAATGCTTTCATCAGTTACTTTTTTATTTATTTCATCAAAATATTGAAAATCACTATTATCAATTACTTCATATTTCAACATTGAAAAATCCCATCCTATTAAACTTCCTATTTTATCATAAAATTCTTTTTCATTTTCTGCACTTTTATTTATCATATAACCACCTCCTATTTTTTCTATAATTCTATCACATTGCTTATTTTTTTATTATTTTTAATAAAATAAACACACTTATCAAAATACCTGATATAATGTAATTAACTAGAAAACACTAAAGTAGGTATTGATAAGTGTTAAGTAATTGTATCAAAATTTATTAAATTTAAAAATTGTGGTAAATCATTTTATCCTCATACTGACTTTATTGCTGAATATAAAAGAAAGTCTAATAAATTAGTTTACTTTTTTGTTGAGCAACAAAAAATAATGTTACAACTTCTACTATAATAACATTTTTCCACCTGCACATTTATATCTCGCAAGCAGGGTTGCGGTTCACATTCTCTCACCTATAAATTTATATTTCGCAAATAGGATTGCGGTTCACATTTTAATTATAGTAGATATTAAATATCTACGTATTCATTATACACACTTTTTATTATTTTTTTCAATAGTTTTATTATAATTTTTTATTCAATTTTTATATTTTTAGTATATAATATCATTATGGGAGGTAAAACATGAAAGAAATTAATATTGAACAATTTAAATTTAATCCATTTACAAAAATAGGAAAAGAATGGATGTTAGTAACAGCCAGTAACAATGGCAAAGTAAATAGTATGACCGCTTCTTGGGGCGGAGTTGGTGTATTATGGAATAAAAACATAGCCTTTATTGTACTTAGACCACAAAGATATACAAAAGAATTTGTAGATACCTCAAACGAATTCTCTTTAAGCTTCTTTGATGAAAATTATAAAAAGACTCTAGCTTATATGGGCAAAGTTTCTGGAAAAAATGAAGATAAAATTTCTAATTCAGGCTTACATGTTAAATTTATAAATAATATTCCTACATTTGAAGAAGCTTCACTTGTAATTAATTGCAAAAATTTATATAGGCAAAGTTTACAACCTGATTGTTTTATTGATAAGTCTTTAGATTCTAAAAATTATCCTAACAAAGATTATCATGATTTATATTTTGCTGAAATTACTGGAATATTTTCAAAATAATTCTATAAAAATGTTGAGGTGGTTAAAACTACTTCAACATTTTTTATAGAGCAAAAGATTGTACTAAACCCTCTAAGACAGAAGATTTTTAATTCTTCCATCTTCTATTTGTATAATTCTATCTGCCAATTTTGCAATTTCTAAATTATGAGTAATCATTATAATAGTTTGATTATATTCTTTATTGGCTTTTTTTAATAACTGTATAATTTCATTGCTTGATTTAGAATCCAAGTTACCTGTTGGTTCATCAGCTAAAATAATGGTTGGCTCTATCATTAAAGCTCTACCAATAGCTACTTTTTGTTGTTGCCCTCCAGATAATTCATTTGGTAAGTGTTTTCTTCTATTATCTATTCCCAAAAATTTTAATATTTCTTCTAGCTTTACTTTATCTATTTTTTTCTTATCAAGTTCAATAGGTAATGTTATATTCTCTTCTACATTTAAAGTAGGAATCAAATTATAAAATTGATATATAATTCCTATTTTTTGTCTTCTTAATATTGTCAAATCCTTTTTATTCATTTCATACATATTTTTATCATAAAAATATACTTTTCCACTAGTTGGCTTTTCTAAGCCTGCAATTGTATGTAAAAGAGTGGATTTTCCACTTCCAGAAGGGCCTATTATTGCAAGAAACTCTCCTTCTTCAACTTCAAAAGAAATGTCATTTAAAGCAGTAACTTTTGCATCACCTTTTCCATAAATTTTACTCAAATTTTCTACTTTTAAAATTCTCATAATTTTTCTCCTATAATTTTATTCTTCTTTTATAAATTTTACTGAATATATTGCTATAATTAAAGATATTATAAATAGTAATAAAATAAATATACCTATACTAGTAAATGGAATTAATATTTTATCTAATATAATTGTTTTTGTCATAGATTTTATAATCGCATATAAAATAGGAATTGACAAAATAATTGATATTATTGTTGATTTTATAAACATATAGATATTTTCATATATTAGTATTTTAATTATATTTTCTTTAGTAGCTCCTAATCTTGATAAAGCTTTAAATTCTTCTTCTCTTTCACATAGACTTGCATTTATTATATTTATAGAACTTATTATTCCAATAATTATAATCGTTAAAATAATAGTTTGTAATATTAGTTCTAAAACATTAGCATAAATTATTTTTTCTTGATTTTCTAAAGAATAATATTTTGCCGAAATATCAATATTTTGGTTTTGAATAATATTATCCATATAATTTGAAAAATTAATTATATTTCCACATTTGATTTTAACAAAATCCCCACTATTACTTGTATTTCCAAAATGCATCCATATATTTTGTTGATTAGTACCTTTTGGATGAATATTTATTTTCTCTTCTATCTTATTAAATGTATCAATGTTTGTAAAAATTGTTATCTTTTCTGTATTATTTATTTCTTTAAATCCACTAGGAAGTTTTTCTGTCAAAACGAAATTTTCTTTTAAAGTTTCATCATCAATTATTTCATATGATGCTTCTTCATCAACATAATTGCAATAAACTATTTTAAAATTAAAATCATAATTTGTTTCAAATGCAGTATAATATCTATATACATATTCTGTTTTTCCTTCTTTTTTGGTAATGCTGTTATAAATGATATAATCTCCATTATTAGCATTTAGATCAGTTATATAATTATTATAAGATTTATCATCTAAGCCAATTACTTGGATTGGAAAATGCAGTGAATCTGCATATCTGCAATTTGCTATAAGAGCATCTTCTGGTTCTACTAAAGCATATAAGCCCATTATCTTATATTCTAAATATTCAATTTTATCACCAGAAGTCGTACCATAGTTATCAAGTATGGTTTTGTAATATTTATTTGAGTTTTCACTAAGTTCTAATTCAGCATCAACATCATATTCATCTATTAAATTTGCTGCTACTTTTTCATAATTTATATATGTAGAAATTGTAATATATGAAGTCATGCATATTACAAGTAAAATTGTTATAATTTTATATTTATTCTTATTTCTCTTTAAATTCTTTAAAGCCAATCTTCCTTCTATATTAAGATGTTTTTCCAAAATAGAATTATTTGTTTGAGATTTTATTTGTTTGTTGTTTTTAATTTCTTGTATAACAGATGTGCTACTTGCTCTTATGCTTGGAATTAATGATGATATATAAATATTAATAATTATTATAACAAATGATATGATTATATATTTAATATCTAACACTAATTTAAAATTGTATATAGTAGAAGCTACTATATTATTCAAAAGTTTTAATAACAAATCAGAACAAAAGTAAGAAAGTAGAAAACCTATAATTATTCCAATTACTCCTATAATAATATTTTCTAAAAATGTCATCTTTAATATTTGACCTTCTGTTGCTCCTATGCTGTTTAATACTGCATAATCTTTTTTTCTTTCATTAATAGTTATTAAAAAAGCATTATATAATATTATGATTGATAAAATTGAGAATATTAATAATATAATTACAAGCAGTATATCTGCAACATATGTGAAATTTAGCCTAGCTTGACATGTTGGGATACTATCAGCATAACCATTTGGGATAATAGATACATCTATTAATCCATAAGAGTTGAGCAATTTTGTGTTTAATTCGCAGTTTTCACTTGTTTCAACATATGTTAAATTTAAAGTTTCTAATATATCATTTGTATAAGCACACATTTTTTTATAATTGTCATATTTAATATATATATTTATTCCATCAGTAATTTGGAAAGAATCTGGCAAATTATCTATTTCATATAATTGTCCTTCATTATCTTCTTGTAAATAAATTTGCTTAATATATTCTTTAGTTTTAATTTTATTAAATCTATCTAAACTTATATTTTTTATTAAAAAATAATAGTCATTATATTTTTGTGCAATATTTTCTTTAAAACTTTTGCCAATACTAGTCGCCACCAAAAGTGTTGCTATTATAAGAAATGAACATAATGCTATTGAAATTGTAGTATATATTGTTCTTTTTATATTTTTTCTAATATTATTAAAAGTTAACTTGGTTTCTATTTTCATATGTTTTTCTCCTATTATATAGTTCTATAAAAATAACCGACATATATACATTATGTCGGTCTTATTTTTATGCTCTTGGATGAGCTTTTTTATATACATTTTTCAATGATTCATCTTGGAATTGCATATATATTTGTGTTGATAAAATATCA
>ERZ827440.1987-NODE-1987-length-19759-cov-4.567956_pt1 | contig 19759 bp, 13 predicted proteins | sample MGYA00519774_ERZ827440 | MGnify/ENA primary metagenome ERZ827440 (study PRJEB31778, sample SAMEA3449302) | human gut metagenome | biome: human gut; feature: human-associated habitat; material: faeces | place: United Kingdom | collected 2010/2012 ... | reverse complement strand
TACCAACATCAGTAAATGATTTAGTAATGTCAAAATCATTTGATAATGGAATGATATGTGCATCAGAACAAGCTGTTTTAGTAGATAAAGATATATATCAAGAGTTTGAAAAATTAATGAGAGAAGCTGGATGTTATTTTGTAAATCCAGAGGAAAAAGAAAAATTAAAAAATAGTATGTTTGATGCTGAAAATGGATATAAATTAAAATCACATGTACCAGGACAAAGTCCAGCTACAATTGCAAAAGAAGCGGGATTTGAAGTGCCTGAAGATACTAAAGTATTAGTTGTATATGAAGAAGGAATTGGAGATGGATATCCATTCTCTAAAGAAAAATTAAGTCCAGTATTAACATATTATATTGTAAATGATTCTGAAGAAGGAATATCAAAAGCAGAAAAATTACTAGAATATGGTGGATTAGGACATTCAGCAGTAATACATTCAGAAGATAAAGCAACAATATTGAAATTTTCAAAGACAATGAAAGCAGGAAGAATTATTGTAAATTCTCCATCAACACATGGTGCAATAGGAGACATATATAATACAAATATGCCATCATTAACACTTGGATGTGGTTCTTATGGAAGCAACTCAACAACAGCAAATGTATCAAGTGTAAACTTAATTAATATTAAAAGAGTAGCAAAAAGGAGAGTTAATATGCAATGGTTCAAAGTGCCTGAAAAAATATATTTTGAAGCTGGTTCAATATCATATTTAGAGAAAATGCCAAACATAGAAAGAGCATTTATAGTTACAGACCCAGGAATGGTTCAATTTGGATATGTTGATAAAATTTTATATCACATTAGAAAAAGACAAAATCACGTGCATTGTGAAGTATTTAGTGAAGTGGAACCAGACCCATCATTTGATACAGTAAATAAGGGCTTAGCTGCAATGAATATTTTCAAACCTGATGTAATAATTGCATTAGGGGGAGGAAGTGCAATAGATGCAGCAAAAGGAATGTGGTTATTCTATGAAAATCCAGATGCAGATCCAGAAGGCTTAAAATTGAAATTTATGGATATACGTAAACGTACCTATAAGTTTCCTAAAATGGGCTCAAAAGCGAAAATGGTTGCAATTCCAACCACATCTGGAACAGGTTCAGAAGTAACATCATTTGCAGTAATTACAGATAAAGTAAAAAATAAAAAATATCCATTAGCAGATTATGAATTAACACCAGATGTAGCAATTGTTGATCCAGATTTAGTTATGAGTTTACCAAAATCAATTACAGCAGATACTGGAATGGATGTATTAACACATGCATTAGAGGCTTATGTTTCTGTTATGGCATCTGATTATACAGATGGATTAGCAGAAAAAGCAGCAGAATTAGTTGTAAAATATTTAAGAGAAGCTTATGAACATGGAGATAATAAAATTGCAAGAGAAAAGATGCATAATGCAAGTACAATTGCTGGTATGGCATTTACAAACGCATTTTTAGGTGTATGCCACTCTATGGCTCACAAAATAGGGGCAGAGTTCCATTTGCCACATGGTAGAATTAACGCAATCTTATTACCATATGTAATTAGATATAATGCAACAGAACCAACTAAATTTGTATCTTGGCCAAAATATGAGTATTATATAGCAAATCAAAAATATGCAACAATTGCTAAAAAAATAGGATTAAAGGCAGATACAGTTGAAGAAGGTGTAGATTCTTTGATTGCTGAAGTAAGAAAAATGAATGAAGAATTAAATATTCCAAAATCATTTAAAGATGCAGGTGTTGATGAAAAAGAATTCTTAGCTAAAGTTGATTTATTGGCTGATAGAGCTTTTGAAGATCAATGTACTACTGCTAACCCTAGAGTTCCTCTTGTTTCAGAGATTAAACAAATATTGTTAGATAGTTATTATGGAAAATAAAAAATTATAGGATAGTAAGAATTTTATGTTCTTACTATCCTATAATTTTTTATTGCAAAAATACTTTCAAAAAAATATTTAATATGTTAAAATAAAGAAGAAAAAAGTCGAGAAATCGGAAGAGAAAATAATAGGAGAATACCATGGAAGAATTGTTTGATATAGAAAAATTTAATGTAATAAGTGATGAAGAAAATTACTATTTTTTTAGGTCATTAGAACCAGGAGATATAAAAGACCTAGAAGAAGGAAACATAAAAGATGAGAACGGAAAATATATAAGATTACGTACAGACAGAGAAAGATGGGAAGAAACACATGAAATAAAGCCAAGATGGAATTCAGAAAGTACAGTCTCATTAGAAGAAATGTATAATCATATAAAAATGCATTATAGTTTAGAAACAAACTGTATTTCTGTATCAAGCAATGCAAATGTAGCTAGAACATATGGAGAAACATTTAGTGATAAATATGTAATGATAAAAGTTCCAAAAAGAGAAATGGGACAAAGAGTATATAATGCAGGGCAATATATGTTGTCAGAAATAGATAAAAAAGTGCAAGAAAGAATAGCACAAGGAAATATTCCAGAAGAAATATTAGAAGACTTAAAAAAGATTGATGGAGTTACAAAATCAGAGGAATTAAAGGATATAATAAAAGTAAAATATACAGCACCAGAAGGAATAGATATAAGTAAATCTGGAATGAAAAAAGGAATAGTATATAAAGCACCATTAGCTAGAGTAAGCAGTTTCCAAGCATTAGATGATGAGCAAACATTAGAAAAAAATAAAATAGTAGCAAAATTAACTGTATTAGAGAAAAATGGATTAATGAATACATTAATGCCAAGAAACAAAAGTAATAGCTCTTTAATACAAACAGTTGGAAGTGCATTTGCTTCAGGAGAGCAAATATATTATGGAGCTATAGAAGGAAGCAGAGTAACAGATATATCAAAAGAATTTTTAGATATGTTTGCATTAATACAACAAGCAGAAAATCAAGATAAAGAAGTAGTAAATGAGTTAAAAACAAAATTAGTAAAATATATAACAAGTGGTGCTAAACTAGAAATACCAGAAGGAAGTATATTAAGAGATGATGGAACACCAAGAACAGATATATCAATAGAAGAAATGTATAATTTAACAGAAGGAAAAGTAGAATATGGACAAGCAAGTTCTATTGTAAAAAATATGTATTATCTATCAAAAGGACAAGCGAATGCAAGAGTATTAGCAGGAATGCTAAGAGAAATAACAGGAAATAATCCTAAATATGAAGAGATTATAGAGTACATTGAAAATAATGGATTTGAAATAGAGTCAAAAATAACAACAAGAAAAAGTAATACAGGATATAGAGTAAGTGAATCAGTAAACTTAAATCTAAAACCAAATGAAATAGGATTAGTAGACTCAATAAAAAGTTTAACAGATGAAGAGCAAATGCAAATAATACAAGACAGAGGACTTTCAAATGTAAGAGATATAATGACATCAAATTTTGCACAATTACAGATGGCAGAAGCAATGTCAAAAGAAGAATATTTTGCAAGTGCAATAGTAGATGCATATGATTGGAGCAGTCTTAATATTGAAAGATTATCTGTAACAGAAAGAAATGAATTAATCCAAAAATTAAAACAAAGTAATTGTCTTTTGATTTATGAGAAATTAAAAGAAGCAGGAATAGAAAATGAAGATATACCAAGAGCAGTTATAAATATAGCGTCAAAAGGAAGATTAAGTGAAATAGTACAAGCAGGAAATTATGTAGAACAAATACAAGAATTCATAGAAGAAATAACACAAAATCTTTCAATAGAACAAATAGAAAGATATTTAAAATATTATGATGTAAAAGGAACAGGAATAAGTTTAAGAGAATATCAACAAGATGCAATAGATAAAACAGAAAAACTATATGAAGAAAAAAGATATGCAAGTGTAATATTGCCAACAGGAGGAGGAAAAACATATGTAGCATTAACAGAGATGCTACGATATGGAAAAACGGCAGAAGAAATCGAAAAAGAAGAAAATCAAATAGCACTAGGAGAAATAGCATATAAAACTAATAATAAAAAAATGCTATATTTAGCTCCATCAAATGAAATATTAGAGCAGACCAAAGATAGAATAATAGAAAATATTCACGGTAAAAAAGGAATAACAAGAAAAAGCAAAGATGAAATAATAGCAGAAGTATTTCCAAATTTACAATTTGCAACATATCAAAGTTTAATAAGAAAAGCAGGTAAAGAAACATTAAAAACACAATATGATTTTATGATATTTGATGAATTACATAGAACAGGTGCAGAAAGATGGGAAAAATCATTAGATAAGTTAATAGAAAATCAACCAGAAGAAACAAAAGTATTAGGAATAACAGCAACACCAACAAGAGATGCAGATGATAGAAATATGTCTGATGAAGTAGCAAGAAAACTAGGATATACAGATGAAGAAATAAGTGCAGGAAAGCATATAGCAACAAAAATAGAATTAAAAGAAGCAATACAATTAGGAATGGTAGTAAATCCAAAGGTAGTTTCATGTGAGTATAATTTATTAACAGATGGAAGTATGGAAAATTTAGCAGAACAAATAAATGAAATAGAAGATGAGAATGAAAGAAAGAAGAAATTAGAACAATATGATGAACTAAGAAAAAATCTTGAAAGTGCAGATGGAATTCCTGAAATATTAAAACAAAATGTAAAAAAAGGTGGAAAATATATAGTATTTATACCAGTTACAGAAAATTTAGATGGTACAGAAATAGAAGATGAAGACGGAAATAAAACAGAAAATAGTAAAACAAGTGTAGAAAAAATAGAAGAATATAAAAGAAAGATTAGTGAATATTTAAAAAATTCAGGAATAGAACCAGAATATTATTCAATGCTTGGAGCTTATAGTGATAAAGAAAATGAGAGGCAATTAGAAGGATTTGAAAGTGAAAACTCAGACAAAACAAAATTTATGGTAGTAATGAACAAAGCAAATGAAGGATTACATGTAAAAGGTGTAGATGGAATAATATGGTTTAGAGCATTAGATGAAAATTCAAGAATATTATATTTACAACAATTGGGAAGAACAATAACATCAATAGATCCAAATAATCCAGTAAAAGATGAAGACAGACCAGTAGTAATAGATTTAGTCAATAATACGCAAAGAGTTAATTTAGATAAAGAAATGAAAAATACTAATAGAAAAGATGACTTAGAACTATTAACAATAGTAGTAGATTGGGTAAAAGCACATGGAGATAATTTACCACAAGTAACAAGCACTAGTGACCAAGAAAGAAAATATGCTGCAACATTATATAGAATCCAACAAAAATATATAGAATATAGAAATGGAATTGATGAAGAAGAGGTTACAGAAGAGGAAAGAAAGAATATAGAAAAGATTATAGCAAAAGGTGAAGAAATAGAGTTATGGGATAGAGAGCTTGAAGAGATTCCAAAAGGAAAAATTGGTAAAATTTTAGATGTTGATAGTTTTGAAGTAAAAGGATATTTACATGATTTTGTTGAATTAGATAAAGAAGTTGAAGGATTGGCAAAGAGGAATACAATAGATGAATTTATAGAAAAACTAGAAAAATTGCAAGGAATAGGTGTTGATGTATCAAAAATTACATCTGAAGATACAATTTTAAAATTAGCTCAAAAAACATTTGTAAATCAAGATGAAGAAAAATTAATAGAAAAGATAAAAGGAGAAGGATTAGAGCCAGGAGATAAAATTGGTAACAAGTTAAGAGTTATGCGAGCATCTTATAGCAGAGCTAAAGAAGGAGAGAAGTCAAAATGGATTCCACCAACAGATGAACAGGTAAATAGAATGCAAGGAATTGGGATAATATTGGAAAAAACAAAAATTACTGGTCAAGATATAGGTCAAGCTTCATACACAGCAACAGCACAAGAATGTGATAAAGCACAAGCTGACTTAGATAGATTAGTTCAAGAAGAGCAAAACAAAGAAGGAGGACAAGAACAAAATGACTAAATATAAAAATGCATATACAGAAGTATATGAAATAATAGAACAATTAAATGAAGAAGAATACAGTAAAATACCTCCACAAGTAATAAAAGCAATAGAAGAAAATAGGAATACTGAATATGAATTTGAATTAGAGGAAGACATAGAACTAAAAGACCAAGAGCTATTACCAGAAACCAAAGCAATCTTATTTAATCTATTTAGAGATTATTTATCAACACCAGAACAAAAAGAAAAAATACTAAAAATGCAAGCAGAAGAAAGACTAAAGAATGAACAAAAGAAACAAGAACAATATAATTCAGATGTATTTGCAAATAAGCAGAAGAAACCAAATATTAAAGAAGAACATACTGAATTAATTGAATACAAAGAAAATATATTCAAAAGAATTTTAAATAAAATAAGACAATTTTTTCATATATAAAAAGAGCCGATAAAAGAGTTTATTAAGGCTCTTTTTGGCTATTTGCATTTTATCACTTGAAATGAAAAATTTAATTTGCTATAATATGAATAAATTGATGAATGAGGAAAATAAAATGAAATATGGTTTAAAAGAAGAAGTATACAATAAAATATTAAGTATTGCGAAAGAAAATAAGCAATATAAGTTTATATTATTTGGTTCAAGAGCGAGAGGAAACTATAAAAAAGAATCAGACATAGATATAGCAATAAAAGGAAATATTATGACAGATGATAAATATAGAATAATAAATGAATTTGATCTTATAAATACCATTCATAAAATAGACTTAGTTTTTATCGATGAATTTACTAAGAAAGAATTAGTTGAATCAATTAATAATGAAGGAGTGGAAATAAAATGAAAAGATTTGAAGAAAGAAAACAAGATTTGTTAAATGCAACAGAAAGACTAAAAGAAGCATTACAACAAGAAGAAAATGATATAGTAATAGATTGCGTATTACATAGATTTGAATTTACATTTGAATTAGCATGGAAAACAATGAAAGATTTTTTAGAATACAATGGAATATCTGAAAATATAGGAAGTCCACGAGAGATATTAAGACGAGCATTTGAAAGTCATTTAATAGAAGATGGAGAAGAATGGATCAACATGATGCTTGCAAGAAATAGTTTATCACATTTATATGATGAAGAGACGTCTAGAAAAATTTATAAGGAAATAAAAGAAAACTATATAAAATTATTAGAGAAATTAAATCAAAGATTTGAAACATTACTATAAAAATAATAAATAAAAAGTAGTCAGTATCTAAATAGATGCTGGCTTTTTATGTGTTATAAAATAAAAAAAATCAATAAAAAAGAGGGAATTATGTAAAATTCGTCGAATAATATAATTATGCATAGAAGTATGTTCAAAAATATGTGTAGGAGTGGAGGAAAATGATACGATATAGTGATGAAATTATAGAAGAAGTAAGACAAAATAATGATATAGTAGACATCATTTCACAATATGTTCATTTAACTCGAAAAGGAAGAAATTATTTTGGGCTATGTCCATTCCATAGTGAAAAATCTCCATCATTTTCAGTATCACCAGACAGGCAAATTTTTCACTGTTTTGGGTGTGGAGTAGGTGGAAATGTCTACACATTTTTAATGAAGATAGAAGGAATAACATTTAAAGAAGCATTAGAACAATTAGCAGAAAGAGCTAACATACAATTACCAAAATTAGAAAACAATGCAGATACTGCAAGAGAAGAACTAAAAGCAAAAGTATACAAAGTTAATGAATTTACAGCAGAATTTTATCATCAAAATTTATACAAGCCAACATCCAAAATTGGTCAAGAATATGTAAAAAAGAGAAAAATGAATAAAGAAACTCTTGAAGCATATAGAATAGGGTTTTCAGGAAAATTTGATGAATTATATAAAGCACTAAAAGCACAAGGATTTGGAGAAAAGGAAATATTAGAATCAGGACTAGTTAATAAAAATGACAATGGAACATACATTGACAGATACAGAAACCGATTAATGTTTCCTATTTGTGATGTGAGGGGAAAAGTAATAGCATTTGGAGGAAGAATATTAGATGATTCCAAAATAAAAGATTCAAAATTTCCTCAACCTAAATATATAAACTCTCCAGAAAATGTTGTGTATAGTAAAGGAAGACATTTATTTGGATTAAATGTAGCAAAAAAAGATTCTGCCAAAAAACTACTAATAGTAGAAGGGTATATGGATGTTATATCATTACATCAAAGAGGAGTAACAAATGTAGTAGGAGCATTAGGAACAGCATTAACAGAGCAACAAGGCTGGTTACTTAGAAAAAGTACAGAACAAGTAATACTAGGTTTTGATGCTGATGGTGCTGGACAGACAGCTATTGCAAGGTCAATGGAAATATTGCAAAAAATGGGATGTGATATGAGAGTATTACAGATAGAAGGAGCAAAAGATCCAGACGAATATATTGTAAAATTTGGAGAAGGCAGATTTAGATTGGCAATGGATAATGCAATATCACTAGTAGAATTTAAAGTAAAAAATCTAAAAAAAGATTTAAACTTAGAAAACACAGGGGATAAAATAAAATTCTTAAATGAAATAGCAAAAATACTTTCAAAAGTAGAAAACACAATGGAAAGAGAAATATACATAGAAAAAATAGCACAAGGGTATAATATATCAAAAGAAGCAATTTATGCTGAAGTTAACAAATTGATATATAATAATACCAAAGAAGATAAAGTATTGCAAAGTAGAGAAATAAAGCCAGTAAGAGAAAATATTAAAAACACAACAGAAATAGATGAAGATTTAAAAAGAAGAGAAAATACAATAATAGCTATTTTATTAGATTCAAATGCAAATATGTTTGCAAAAATAAAAGAACAAATAAAACCAGAAGATTTTAAAGATTCAGTAAATAGGAAAATAGCAGAGCAATTGTATAAAGAACTTGAAAAAGAAGACTGTAATATAAATAGACTAATAGATTCTTTTGATGAAGAAACTCAAAACCATATAACAATGGTAATGGCAACAGATTATGAAATAGATAATCTAGAAAAAGCAGTTGATGATATATTACAAAAATATGAGAAAGAAAAATTAGATAATAGAAAACAAGAGATTTTGAAACAATTAGAAATTGAAGAAGATGTAGATAAAAAGAAAGAATTAGGTAAAGAGCTAAGTAATATAATAATTACATTAGCTAAAATTAAGTAGGGGTGAATTTTTGTGGGGAATAAAAAAGATGAAAATCAATTAGAAATAGCTGAAATGGCTAAAGAAAAAGATGTGGTAAAACCAAAAATTAAGGTAGAAGAAAAAGCTGAAAATAAGACTGAAAAGAAAGAACAACCAAAAATAGAAATAAAAGATGAAAAACTTAAAAACATAGTAAAAAAAGCTAAAGAAACAGGAAAGATGACATATGAAGAATTAGCAAAAGAATTAGAAGATACAAATCCTGAACAAATAGATAAAGTATTTGATGCATTTGAAGAAATGGGAGTAAACCTTTTAAATGATGATTTTGAAGAAGAACCAGATATTGAAGATTTAAAAGAAGTTGAAAACTTAAAATTAGATGAAATAACAGATACAAGTTTTGAAGGGATAAGTGTAGACGATCCTGTAAGAATGTATTTAAGAGAAATAGGAAAAATTCCATTATTATCATATGAAAAAGAATTAGAATTAGCAAAAAGAATATTAAACAATGATGAAGAAGCAAAACAAGAATTAGCAGAAGCAAACTTAAGATTAGTAGTAAGTATTGCTAAAAAATATGTTGGAAGAGGAATGTTATTCTTAGACTTAATACAAGAAGGAAATATGGGATTAATTAAAGCAGTAGAAAAATTTGATTATACAAAAGGATTCAAATTTAGTACTTATGCAACATGGTGGATAAGACAAGCTATTACAAGAGCAATAGCAGACCAAGCAAGAACAATAAGAATACCAGTACACATGGTAGAAACAATAAATAGATTAATCAGAACATCAAGACACTTATTACAACAATTAGGAAGAGAACCAACCCCAGAAGAAATTGCAAAAGAAATGGACATGTCTGTTGAAAAAGTAATGGAAATTCAAAAAATAGCACAAGATCCAGTATCTTTGGAAACACCAATAGGAGAAGAAGATGATAGTCACTTAGGAGACTTTATACAAGATGAAGATTCTCCAGCACCACATGATGCTGCATCATATACATTATTAAGAGAGCAATTAGAAGAAGTAATGAGTACATTAACACCAAGAGAAGCAAAGGTATTAAAATTAAGATTTGGACTAGAAGATGGAAAAGCTAGAACACTAGAGGAAGTTGGAAAAGAATTTGATGTAACAAGAGAAAGAATTCGTCAAATTGAAGCAAAAGCATTAAGAAAATTAAGACATCCAAGTAGAAGCAAAAAATTAAGAGATTATATGAACTAAAATGAAAAAACTGTTGATTTCGACAGTTTTTTTTGGAAAAGAGGTTATATGAATATAGAAATTGTAACACAAATTGCCATTGCAATAGGAATAGTAATTGGTTTTAGAATATTGAGTGCAGGAATAGCGAGTCTGATTATTAAAATTTTAACATCAAAAAATAAAGAAAAAAAGGATGTAAAGAAAAATCCATTTTATAGACCTATAAAAACAATATTCACTTTTGTTGGAATATATGTAGCATTAAGATTTATAAAAACTACAATTACAGTATCTCCAGAAATAGAAGCATTAATAGAAAAGATTATGAAAATAGCAATGATTTTATTTGTTGCAAAAGCATTTGGAGATGGATTAGATGATAGAAATGGAATAGTAACTAAAATTCAGAGTAGAAGCAGTAAAGAAATTAATAAAAGTACAGTAAATGCGGCATTAAGAGTTATTAAAGTTTTAATTTATATTTTTGCAGGATTTTTAATGCTTTCAGAATTAGGATATAATATTAGTGGATTTATTACAGGACTTGGAATTAGTGGTGTTGTAATAACTCTTGCAGCTCAAGATACTGCAAAAAGTATGATTGGCGGACTTGCATTATTTATAGATAAACCATTTAAAACAGGGGATTACATAAAGGTTGGCGATTATGAGGGAACAGTAGAAGATATAAAATTCAGAAGTACTAGCATTAGAACAATAGAAAATTCAGTATTACATATTCCAAATTCAGAAGTAGCATCTTTAGCAATTATAAACTATAGTGAAATGGAAAAAAGAAGATATTACACAAGATTAACTTTAGAATTAGATACACCACTTGAAAAAGTAGAAATGACAAGAAGAAAAATAGAAGAAATGCTAAGAAAGAGAGAAGATATAATTCAAGATGGTAGCATTAGTGTAAGATTTCAAGAGATTTCAGATAATGGATATGATATTATAGTAATGGCATATTTTTATGAAACAGGTTATTTAGAATATTTACATTGCAAAGAAGAAGTAAATTATAAAATAATGAACATATTACAAAATGAAAATGTTGAATTGGCATATAATACACAAACAATATATATGAAAAAGTAGCAAAACTTTCACAAAAAAGACATATAGAGTAAGTATAATAAAATAGTAAACAAAACTATGATGGAGGAAGAAAAGATGGAAGGAGCATATATTCTTGTAGTAGATGATGAATCAAGGATGAGAAAATTATTAAAAGATTTCTTATCTGCAAAAGGGTATAAAATTCTAGAAGCCGAAGACGGCGAAAAAGCAATTGAAGTATTTGAGGAAAACAGAAATAAAATTAAATTAATTTTATTGGATGTAATGATGCCAAAACTTGATGGTTGGTCAGTTTTAAGAAAGATAAGACAAGAATCAAATTTACCAGTAATAATGTTAACAGCAAGAGGAGAAGAACAAGACGAATTATTTGGATTTGAATTAGGAGTTGACGAATATATTTCAAAACCATTTAGTCCTAAAATTTTAGTTGCAAGAGTAGAAGCAATTATAAAAAGAGTGTATGGAGATACAAAACAAGCAAAGGATTATGATGGAATTGTAATTGACCAAGAAGGTAGAACAGTAACAGTAGATGGAAAGCCAATTGATTTAAGTTTAAGAGAATATGAATTGCTAAAATATTTATTAGATAATGAAAATATTGCACTATCAAGAGATAAAATTTTAAACAATGTATGGAATTATGATTATTATGGAGATTCAAGAACAATAGATAGCCATATAAAAAAAATAAGACATAAATTGGGTAAAAAAGGTAAATATATAGAAACAATTAGAGGAATAGGATATAAATTTGAAATCAAGAAATGAGGAAAAATAACATGAGCGGTATAACTAAACAATTAAAAACCGTTAGAGGAAAATTGTTTTTTACATTGTGTGTTGTTGTCATATCTATAATATTATTTTTAATAATTGTAAATAAGTTTGTATTAGAAAAATATTATCAATATACTAAAAGTAATCAATTAAAATCTGCATATAATATGATTAATACATATTATAATGGAGGTTCGAAAATAACTGATTTAGATGAGGAATTAGACAAAATTGCAATAAAAAATAATTTTGATATAATTATAAAAGACAACAATGATAAAGCTGTATATTTGTCAAACAAAGACTTTTTATCAAGTGTAAGAATTATTATAGATTTTTGGGGACTTAATAAAGACCAAGAATATAAAGTTTTGGAAGAAACAGATAAATTAGAAATAAGGAAGATTAGGGATACAGAAACAAAATCCAATTATATATTATTATCAGGAAAACTAGATAATGGATATGGAACATATATTAGAATCCCAATCTCTTCAATACAAGAAAGTGTAAGAATTTCAAATAGATTTTTATATTTAATTGCTGGAATTGTAATAGTTGTTGGTGGAATAGCAATCATATATATAGCTAAAACATTTAGTACTCCAATTTCTGAATTAAATAGTATTGCTAAAAAAATGGCTAATTTAGACTTTAGTCACAAATACGTTGTTTCAGATGCAAATGATGAAATAGACGAATTAGGAAAAAGCATAAATTTAATGTCAGAGAAACTGGAAAAAACTATTAATCAATTGCGAAGTGCTAATATAGAACTTGAAAGAGATATTGAGCGAAAATCCAAAATAGATGAAATGAGAAAAAGCTTCATATCAGATGTATCACATGAATTGAAAACACCAATAGCATTAATCCAGGGATATAGTGAAGGCTTATTAGAAAATGTTAACACAGACCCAGAGAATAGACAGTTTTATGCAGAAGTAATACAAGATGAAAGCAACAAAATGGATAAATTAGTAAAGCAACTTCTGGAATTAACAAAACTTGAATATGAAAAGAGAGAATTTAACAATAGAGAATTTAATATTGTAGAACTAGAAAAAGAAATTGTTAGATCTTCAAAAGTAATGTTAGAAGAAAGAAAAACAGAAGTAATATTTGAAACAGAAGATAAAATTAATGTATTTGCAGATGATTTTTATACAAGTCAAATTATCACAAATTATTTAACAAATGCAATAAAACATGTTGAAAATATTGATGGTGAAAAATATATAAAAATAACTAATAAAGAATATCCTGAAAGAAATAAAGTTAGAATAACTGTATTTAATACAGGAGAGAATATTAGTAAAGAAAACTTATCACGTGTATGGAATAGATTTTTTAAAGCAGATGAAGCACGTAATAGAGAAGATGGTGGAAGTGGAATTGGACTTTCAATAGTAAGAGCTATTATGAATAATTACGGAAATGACTTCGGTGTTGAAAATAAAGATAATGGAGTTGAGTTCTACTTTGAAGCAGATATGAAAGAAATAGAAAAACAAGCATAAAAATAGCAAGATAACTTGCTATTTTTTATTTTTTACGATAAAATACAACAAGAAACGACAAGAAAAGGTGATAAACATGTATTTAAAAAGGCTAGAAATGCAAGGATTTAAATCATTTGCAGATAAAACAGTATTAGAATTCATGCCAGGAATTACAGCTGTTATAGGACCAAATGGTTCAGGAAAAAGTAATATATCTGACAGTATAAGATGGATACTAGGAGAACAAAGTATGAAATCATTAAGAGGAACTAAAACTCAAGATATCATATTTGCAGGCACACAAAGTAGAAAATCTTTGGGCTTTGCAGAAGCATCATTAGTATTTGATAATACAGATGGAACACTTCCAATAGAGTATTCAGAAGTAACTGTAACTAGAAAAATATATAGAAGTGGAGAAACTGGATATTATATCAATAAAGCTCCTTGTAGACTAAAAGATGTAGTAGAATTATTTATGGATACAGGAATAGGACGTGATGGCTATTCTATTATAGGACAAGGAAAAATTGATGAAATTCTAAGTAATAAATCAGAAGATAGAAGACATATATTTGAAGAAGCGGCTGGAATTGTAAAATATCGTTCAAGAAAAGAAGAAACAGAGAAAAAATTAGAACAAACAAAGTTAAATTTGTTAAGAATAAATGATATTTTAACAGAAATCGAAGGAAATCTTGAACCATTGCAAATGCAAGCAGATAAAGCAAAAAAGTACTTGAATTTAAAGGAAGAGTTAAAAAATATAGAAGTAGGATTGTTTATTTATAATATTGAAAAATATAGACAAGCACTAGAAGAGTTAACAAGTGATGAAGAAATAATGAATTCAACTTTAAATCAAGAAGAAGGAAAACTAGAAAAAATCAAAATTTTAAAGGAAGAATTAAAAGACAGAATTGATGAAATAACTTTACAAATAGAGAATATGCAAAACATAGGCTTTGAAAGTCAAAAAGAAATAGAAAAACTAAATTCAAATATTAATTTAGCAGAAGCCAAAATTAAAAATAATATAGAAAATACTGAGTTATATCAAAAAGAAATAAAAGAGCTAGAAGAAAAGATTGAAAATCTAAAACAAGATATAGAACAGAAACAAAATAAAAAAGATAATTTAAAACAAAATAAAGAAAAATTTGAAAATGAATTAAAGGCAAAAGAAGAAGAATTAAAGAAATTGACAGAAAAGTTAAGTTCAAAAGAGATTGAAATAGAAGCAAAGAAAAAGCAAGTTGAAGAAAACATAGATAAAAAATATGAATTGCAAACTGAAATAAGTACACAAACGGCTAATATAGATAATATTGAAAAAAGACAAAAACAGATAAAGCAGGAAATAGATGCCAATATTTTGAATTTAGATAGAACGAGAATGAAAAGAGAAGATATTGCAAAAGGTTTTTATCAAATAGAGAATAATAGAAACAAAGTATTAAAATCAATTGAAAATATAGATAGTCAAAAACAAGAAATAGATAAAAAGATAAAAGAATTTGATTTGCAGATAATTAATAATACAAATGATATGAGAATGAAACAATCAAGATATAATTTTTTAGTTGAAACAGAGAAAGAAAAAGAAGGTTATATTAAAAGTGTAAAATCTCTTTTAATTGATTGTGAGAAAATAAAAGAACTTGGAAAAGGAATGCATGGAGTTTTAGCAAATATTATTTCTGTGCCAAGTGAGTATGAAACTGCGATAGAAATGTGTTTGGGAGCTAGCTTGCAAAATATAGTTACAGATACTGAAGAAGATGCTAAGAAATTGGTAGAACATTTAAGAAAAAACAATTTAGGTAGAGCATCATTTTTACCAATTACATCTGTAAAAGGGAAAAAGCTTGACAGTATAAAAGGAAAAAAAATAGGTGTAGTAGGAGTTGCTTCAGATTTAGTCAAATTTGATAAAAAATATGAACAAATTATATTAAGTTTATTAGGCAGAACCGTAGTTGTGGATAATATGCAAAATGCAATAAATCTTGCAAAAGAAAATAACTATTCATTTAGAATAATAACAATTGAAGGTGATGTAATAAATCCATCAGGAGCAATTACAGGTGGATCTGTTGCCAAAAAAACAGTAAATATTTTAGGAAGAAGTAGAGAAATTGAAGTTCTTGAAAAAGAATTGAAGGGATTGAGAAATAAGATTTCTAAATTAGAGGAAGATAAAGAAAAATATGTAGATTCATCAGAAAATATTATAGAGGAAGTTCAAAGTTTAGAAAAACAATTACAAGAAATAGATATTACATATGCAACAGAAAAACAAAGAATTATATCAATTGATGAAAATATAGAACAAATTCAAAATCGAATAGATAAATTGAAAGAAGAGGTAGAAAAGACCGAAAAGAGCAAAAATGAAACATTAGCAAGTAAACAAAAAAATAAAGAATGCATTGAAAAAATGAGCAAACAAAATGAAGAGGACCAAAAAATAATAGATGAATTTTCAAATGCAAATAAGGAAAGTCAAAAATACATAGATGATTTAAATTTAGACATTACAAATTTAAAAATATCAGTTTCATCTTTTAATGAAAGCGAAGTTTCTATTCAAGAAATGACAGAAATGATAATGAAGGAAATAGAGACACATACTAAGAATAAGGATAATAAATGTTTACAAATAAAGAATGCAATTTCAGAAAATGATAAGCTAAAAATAGAAATAGAAAATACAAAACAAGAAATAGAAAAAGTAAAATCCAAAGTTTCAAATAGTGGCGAAAACATTGACAAAATGAAAAAAGAAAGAATAGAAAAAAATGAAAAATTGAGCAAAAAAGAAGAAGAACAAACAGAGCAATTTAAAAAAATAGAAGAATTAAAAGCTCAAATAACAAAGATAGAAGTAAAGAAAACTAAAACAGAAGAAGATATTACAGATGTAATAAACAAAATGTGGGAAGAATATGAGCTTACTCCAAATAATGCAGGAGAATATCAAAAACCTGAAAATGTAGCAGTTACGCAGAGGAGAGTAAATGTCTTAAGAACTGATATAAAAGAACTTGGAAGTGTAAATGTTGATTCTATTGAAGAATACAAAAAATTAAAAGATAGATATGATTTTATGTGTGAACAAAGATTAGACTTAGAAGATACAATGTCAAAATTAAGAAAAGTAATACAAGATATGACAGAAACAATGAAACAACAATTTAAAGAAAAATTTGAGATTATAAATAAAAATTTTGGAGAAGTATTTAAAGAATTGTTTGGCGGAGGAATGGCAGAGGTAACTTTGACAGATGAAGAAAATATTTTGGAATGTGGAATTGATATTACTGTTCAACCACCAGGAAAAAAACTTCAAAATATGACATTGCTTTCAGGAGGAGAAAAGGCATTTACGGCCATAGCATTACTATTCGCAATTTTAAAAATTAATCCAGCACCATTCTGTGTTCTTGATGAAATTGAAGCGGCTCTAGATGATGTTAATGTATACAGATATGCTGAGTATTTGAAAAAGTTTGCAAAAGAAACACAATTTTTGGTTATTACACATAGAAAAGGAACAATGGAAGCGGCAGATACTGTTTATGGAGTAACTATGGAAGAAAAGGGAATATCAAAATTGCTTTCTATGAAATTGAAATAGTTAAGGAAAATGGGGTCTATAAAGATAGACCCCATTTTTATATAGTTCTAAAAATTCCAACTAAAATTAAAATAATGCTAGAAAATATAGCCAATGTACGTTCAGAGATATTAACATATTTAATAATGCTATTTGCAATCCAATTACCACAATTAATAAAAATAAGCTGAAAAGAGGCGACAAGAAGAGGCAAAATAATGTCATTAATACCAATAATGCCTGAACCAATACCTACACAAGCAGAATCAATAGAAAGAGCTAAACCAAGGAAAATAGCTTCTTTAGCATCAATATTATTAGAATGGTCTGTATCATAATTTGCTAGAGGTTTATTTAAAGACTTATATATATTATAAATCCCCAATATAATCAAAAAAGAAGAACCTAGTATAGTCGAAAAAGTAGGGGAAAATAAAGCAGAAATATAGTGCCCTAAAAAAATAGAACCACAAGTAATACAAAAAGATATAGCAAAGAGGGTAATATTACTTAAAGAGTTAACTTTAGTATTCTTTAAACCATAACTAATACCGATTCCTAAAGAGTCTATACTAACAGACAAAGCTAATAAAATACAATTTAATAACATAAAATCCTCCATTTCAAGTCAGCAATCTAACTAAGCCTATAAAAATCAGTATTATTCCAGATATGCTAGAAAGTAATTTTGATGAAACTATAATTTTTTTAGTAATAATTGTGGCAACGATATTTCCACAATTAACGAAGAAAGTGTGGAAAATAGCCATTAAGAGTGGTAAAATCAAACCACCAATTCCAATCATTCCAGATCCTAAGCTAACACAAGAAGCATCAACTGCAACAGCTAAACCTAAAATAAGAGCCTCTTTTGCATCGATAAAATTAGAACAATCAGCATCAAAATTTGTAGTAGTATTATTTTGAGCTTTAAAGATATTATAAATTCCAAGCAAAATTAAAAGAGCAGAGCCTAGTAATGCAGAGAAAATAGGTGAAAATAAAATCGAAATATAATGACCTATAAATATGGAAATTCCAGATAAGCAAAATAGTGTTGTGAAAATTATTAGATTACCAGCTTTAGACATTTTGGTCTTTTTTATACCATATGTAATACCAAGACCCAAAGCATCAATACTTGCGGATAATGCTAAAAAAATACATTTTAAAATCATATTTATATCCTCCTCTAGTAAGATATGACATTAAAATGCAAAAAGATACAAAAAAAGTGTTTCACAAATTGAAACACTTTTGATAAATTACTTTAAATTCCTTAAAGCCGTAACTCTATCTTCAATGCTTGGGTGAGTTGACCATAAACTTGAAGAAGATTTTTTTCCTTTAAAAGGATTTACTATATACATATTTTCCGTAGCATTATTTGCAACTTTTAATTCATTAGGGTCATCAGAAATTTTTATTAAAGCAGAAATAAGTCCATCAGGATTTCGCGTAAACTCTACGGCTGTGGCATCTGCAAGAAATTCTCTTTTTCTTGAAAGTGCAAGTTGCATTAGTTGACCGAATATAGGAGAAAGAATTAAAAATACAAATCCTATAATCATTAATATTGGATTTCCGTTGTCATCGTCATCTCTTTTTCTAGGTCCACCCCAAAAAGAGATTCTTGTAAACCAATCTGAAAGCATAACAACAAAACCTACCATAACAGAAACTACTGCTGAAAGTCGAATATCATAATTTTTTATATGAGCCATTTCATGTGCTAAAACTCCTTCTAATTCATAATATTCTAATTTATCTAATAGACCAGTTGTAACGCAAATTACAGCATTTTCTGGATTTCTTCCAGTAGCAAAAGCATTTGGCTGTTTATCTTCAACTATATATAATTTTGGAGTGCAAGGTAGACCAGATGCAACAACTAGGGAATCTAAAATATTTACAAGTTTTAAATTTTCTTCTTTGGTTGCAGGTCTAGCCTTATTTAAGCTTAATACTATTTTATCACTATAATAGTAAGAACCAAAAGTAGAGGCAATAGAAAAAATTAATGCTATAATGATAGACATTTCTCCTAAGTCTAAGGCCATACAAATATAGTAAACAATTAAAGAAATAAAGACAAGAAATAACAAAACTATAAACCAAGATTTAATTTTATTTTTTTTAATATCTTCAAACATAAAATCATCCTTTCAAATAAAAATGTTGCCAGTTTTAATGCATGGTAGCAAAGAAAACTGGCATTAATTAAATGTTATTTGTCAAAACTAACTTTAACATTTTTTCTAGCTTCATCACTTTCTGCAGCAAATAGTTCTCTTGGTGTAAAGTTAAACATTCCTGCAACAATGTTAGAAGGGAAAAGTTCTAATTTAGTGTTATACATTGTAACACTGTCATTGTAAAATTGTCTTGAAAAAGAAATTTTATTTTCAGTATTACGTAGTTCTTCAGATAATT
>ERZ827440.1983-NODE-1983-length-19804-cov-3.425034_pt1 | contig 19804 bp, 19 predicted proteins | sample MGYA00519774_ERZ827440 | MGnify/ENA primary metagenome ERZ827440 (study PRJEB31778, sample SAMEA3449302) | human gut metagenome | biome: human gut; feature: human-associated habitat; material: faeces | place: United Kingdom | collected 2010/2012 ... | reverse complement strand
TATCTTTATAATTTTAATCCTTGCGAACTTTCGGATGAAGATGTGGCAGAGATTTTTAGAAGATCTTATAGATAAAGTGTAAATTCCAACAATAACTAATCAACATGAGATTGATAAACACCTCAAAACATTACTCCTTATAAATAATAAACCTAATGAAAGGGCTGTTTGGCTTTTTCAAAGTATAAAGGGTAATTGCACAAGTTGGTGGGATTCTTTCTTGAGATGGCGGGTCGACATGGTTGGCTGATTAATTGAACTTTGCACAACTCGGTGAGCCAGCCTGGTGGTCTGTGATGGTAATTTGTCATGGTGGGAAGCCTGATTCGAGAGAATTTGAACGCGGCAAAAACAAGACAATTCAATACGTATTGATTAATGGGTTCCCGAAAGGAACCCCATTTAAATATTTAGAAATCATTGCTAAACATGTCTTCATATTTAATGTAGTCTACATCTAGGTGAGAAAGAATGTCTTCAAGATAGCATATATATGTTCACGCGCCGGATAAGTAAAAGGGTTATCGGGAACAACAGATTGACATTTCCTATGACCTTGTAGGAATACTCCCCGCGTCTTTACTGATTGACCTGCAAAACGGAGAAACGGCATAGCCGAAGCTACGCCGTTTCCTGAAAACATTCTTATGCTGTTTTATGCGTGCCGCCCCGAAGGACCGCTTTTTCATTACCTTTCTATATACAGCGTTACAATTTCAAAATTGCCCACAGAAAGCTTAACCTTATTATCCTTAACCTCAAGTTTTTCAAGCTTATTTTCAAGCAAATCGCAGATCCACACACTCTTTACATCAAACCCAAACGAAATTTCGGGCTTGCTTACGATATTATAGGCATCGTACAGCCTTAAAACATATCCTTTTCCGTCCTCGCTTTGCTTAAGCGTTTCGATGACAATGTTATCCTCATTGCACTTCACAAACGAATACTCGGAAGGAAGCTCGCCGTTTTTCTCCCTTGTTTTCACCGCAGTCATTTTTTGATTAAGATTATAAGCTTGCTGAACCGTTCCGCCTGCCGCGGCGTTAAACTTATGGGGATACCACGAATATGTAAGATGATGTATGCATTTATCCGCCTCGGGGTTAGGATCGGTTGAAGATTTAAGGATTGTTATTCCAAGCACATTTTCGTCCGCCGAAAAGCCGTATTTACAGTCATTAAGCAGGCTCACGCCGTAGCTGTTATCGGAAATATCCACCCACTTATGCATACACATTTCAAATTTTGCCTGATCCCAGCCCGTATTTTCGTGGGTTGCACGCTCCACATGACCGAACTGAATTTCGGCAGTGACCTTATTTGAGAACACATTGACGGGGAAAAGCGATTTCATAATAAGGTGGGACTGCTTCCAGTCAATCTCCGTTTCAAAATCAACCCTCGGTATATTGTCATACACGACTATATTTTGCTTTATAACAGAATCCATAAAGCGTTTTACCACCGTAAGACCTGCCTTTGCGCCGTTTCGGTATTCAAAAATTTCCGCAACCTCGTTAACCTCGTAGCATTTTTGCTTATAATAATATGTAAGCTCCCAGGCATCGTAGAACTTCGGCATATCCTCATAAACGCAGAACCTGTTGGCAGTGCCCGAAACGGTTTCACGCATATTTATTTTATCGAAAATCGAGGTGATATTGCCGTTTTCATCAAGCCTTATATCGAAATATTTATTACTGATATGATTTTTTTCGATTTCTGCCGAGTTTTCAAAGCTCAATTCGGAAAATCCCTTATATCCGAAGGATGGAACGGACTCGGCATACGCAAAGCTTCCCTCCGCCTCCACAACATCGGAGCACTCATGGGAATGGGGATTGAAAACCGTATAGCCCTCGGGGGTTGTTATTTTGCCAAGCAAGTCCTCCGTTGCGTGCTTTGAAGCTTCGTTGCAAAAATCAAGCACATTGCCGTACTGCTCGTCCGACAAATCGTAAACCTCCTTTATGGAGCTTCCGGGGATTATGTCGTGGAACTGATTAAGCAGCATAAGCTTCCACATATCCGAGAATTTTTCGGACGGATATGTCTTACCGTTCACAACGGAATCGAGTACCGCAAGCCCTTCTGCCTTCATCAAAGCAAATTCGCAATCACGGTTGAATTTCTTTGTTTTCGCCATTGAAGTGTATGTTCCGCGGTGATATTCAAGATAAAGCTCGCCCGACCATTTGGGAGTTCTTCCGAATTTTTCGCAGGATTCCCTGAAATTACGCTCGGCTTTATTGAGAAAATCATCAAGGGTATTCATTTTTGTCATGGGAATTCCGGGTATGCCCTTTTCAAAGCGTCTTTGGCGTTCAAGCATTTCAAAGGTCGGCCCTCCGCCTCCGTCACCGAACCCGAAGGTGTGAATTACCTGATTGTTGTATTCCTTATTCCTGTAAATATCCCAGCTGCTTTTTACCTCCCTTGAATCCATTGCACCGTTTATCATGACAAATTCACGGGATTTGTCGGGATTGACAAAATCCTTTGTCGTCAAAAACTGCGTGAATATTTCGGAGCCGTCTATGCCCTTCCAATAAAATGTATCGTTTGGAATTCTGTTGGTATCGTTCCAGCTTATTTTGCCTGTAACAAAGCGGTCAACCCCCGCCTTTTTAAGAATCTGAGGAAGGGCGGCGGAATACCCGAACACATCGGGAATCCAAAGCGTTCTGCTGTTTACGCCAAACTCCTCTTTGAAAAATCTCTTTCCGAACACAAGCTGACGGATAAAGCTTTCTCCCGAAGGCAGATTTCCGTCCGCTTCAAGCCACATTGCGCCGTCCGCTTCCCACCTGCCCTCTCTTATGCGAGCCTTGACCTTTTCGTACATTTCGGGAGCATTTTCCTTAAGAAAAACATACATCTGCGGCGAGGTCATCATAAACCTATATTCGGGATAACGCTCCATAAGATGAATAACGGTGGAATAGCTCCTCTGAACCTTCTCCACAGTCTGCCGAACAGGCCAGCGCCATGCCACATCTATATGGGAGTGTCCCATACAGTTTACCGTTACATCCTTATTTTTGCCACATTCCTTTTCATAAAACTCATGCTTAAGATATTCCCTTGCATTATGTATGCCTTCATAATACTCATCGGAATAAGGCTTTCTGAAATCAATACGGTTTGCGGCAAGCTCCAGATGATGCAGTATCACCCTATAGTCATCCGACGCCTTATCCAAGCAATAAAGTGCGTCAAGCGGAACATAAAAGTCAAAATAAAGCTGCTCCGTTTCACTGCAGACCGTTATAAGCTTCGGCGTAAGCCCCGAAAAGGGACTTATACTGTCAAAATAACAGTAGAACGCCGCATCGTACTCGGTATCGGGCTTCAAAAAGGTTCTTGTATGGTTGACATCAAGCCCCTGAGTCATTTCGCCGTTTAAGTAAAGCAACACCTGAATTCTCGAATTCTTGTTCTGCTGCTCAAATTCAAGGGCATAATAGCATCCATCAATCGCCTTTGGAGTGCGAAAGCTTCCTCTTATCCAGCAGTGCAAATCCTTTCCGTCAAGAAGCATATAAGGCTCAAGCTTTTGCCAGCTTTGGTCAATATCGGGAATTACATTATCATTTTTGTAGTCACAAAACTTGATATAAAAATCATCAAGCGAAACCGCTTCACGCTTTGTAAGCGCCAAAAGCTGCCAAGCGGTTTTTTCGGCTTTTTCATCTAAATATCTCATAAAATAACTCCTTCATTGCTTTTTTTATATAATATACCACAAACTGTGTTTTGTCAATATGCCGCTTGACTTTTTTGGGATTTTGGTGTAGAATTCTATACGAAATCAGTTTACGGAGGCAAATATGAATCCACTTACAAACATAGATATTATTAAGCATATAATGAAGCGTCACGGTATTGCTTTTAACAAAAAGTTCGGGCAGAATTTTCTGACGGACGAGGCTGTTGTCGACTCGATTTCGGAAATGTCGGGGGTTTCAAAAAACGATGCGGTGCTTGAAATAGGGCCGGGCATCGGTACGCTTACCTACAGCCTTTTAAGCTTTGCAAATAAGGTTGTTTCGGTCGAAATAGATTCGGGACTTATTCCCGTTCTTTCGGAAACCCTTTCGGAATTTGACAATTTCGAGCTAATAAACAGCGATATTCTGAAGCTTGACTTAAACGAGCTGATACAAGACAAATTCGCAGGCGAGCCGCCCTTTGTGATTGCAAATCTTCCTTATTATATAACATCGCCGATTTTGATGTATCTGCTTGAATCGAAAATACCCTTCAAAAGGATAGTTGTAATGGTTCAAAAGGAGGTTGCGGACCGTCTTTCATCCAAGCCCGGCACAAAGGACTACGGCGTTATTACGGCGGCGGTCAGCTATTATGCCGATGTTAAAACCCTTTTCGAGGTTAAAAGAGATTGCTTTATACCCTCCCCGAATGTCGATTCGGCGGTAATCGAGCTTATTCCGAGGAAGCACCCCACTTGCAAACCGAAATCCGAGGATATGTTTTTTAAAACAATAAAGGCGTCCTTTGCTCAAAGACGCAAAACCCTTCTTAACTCGATAAGCAAATCGGGGTACATTACATTGCCGAAGGAGGAAATCGAAAGAGCAATATCGGATTGCGGTATTTCACCGTCCGTTCGGGGCGAAACGCTTTCGATTGATGACTTCGCCAAACTGTCAGATAAATTTGGGGGTTGAAATTTGACGAAATTTGTTGTATAATGTTATTTTGTACGGAGGTGAGCTTCATGAAAAACACAAAAGTGACGGAGGAAACTTCATCCGAAAGAAAATCTTCGGAAATATTAAAGGATATATCAAATCAGGTTAAGCCTTTAGGAAAGCTTTTTTCAGAGCTTTTTTCAAAATACAGCGAATTTATCAACTGCATTTTGCTTTCACTTGCGGTAAACTTTGCGGTTGAGATGTTTTGCAGGCAGTCCATTTACGAATGTCTTGTTTACATTCACAACCATCCGCTTTCGTTTTTATACAACACACTCATTGTTTTGTTTACATTGTCCCCCGGGCTTGCGCTCAGGAAAAGATATTTCTGGTACTCCATTGTCTGCGCATTCTGGGTTGGCTTAGGAGTTACGAGTGCGATTATCCTCGTTTTCAGGCAAACTCCGCTTACCGCAAACGATTTTCTTATAACAAGGTCGGTTGTGGGAATGTTCGATAAGTATCTTTCAAGCTTTCAGATGGTTCTTGTGGGGATTGCGGCTTTGGCGATTGTGGGACTTTTGGCGGTTATTCTCATAAAGGCTCCCGCTCCTGCGGGGATCAAGCGGAAAAAGCACATCGGAGGCATTCTGATTATCGTTGCCGCAATGGCTTCGGCAACATTTTTTGCCAACAATTATGTGTATTCCGACAGCGACTCCTTTGCGTCCCTTATACGCGCGTTTGACGATTACGGCTTTGCTTACAGCTTTTCCATTACCACCTTTGACGGGGGTGTCGATAAGCCGAAAAATTACAGCGAGGAATACATGAATCAGCTGAAGGCTGAGCTTTTGGAAAAGTGCCCCGACAGGGAGGTTTCCAAAAAGCCCAATATCATTTATCTTCAGCTGGAATCGTTTTTTGATGTTAATCATATAACGGACTACACATACAGCGAAAATCCGTTGCCCAATTTCAGGCAGCTCAAAGAGGACTTCCCTTCGGGATTTTTTACGGTTCCGAGCATAGGCGGAGGCACATCGAATACCGAATTTGAGGCACTTACAGGGCTTAATATGGACTATTTCGGGGTTGGCGAATACCCTTACAAAACTATTATGAAGGAAACAACCGCCGAATCAATTTGCTATGACCTTAAAAATCACGGGTATGCAAGCCATGCTATCCACAATTACACCGGCACCTTCTATTCCCGTAATGAGGTTTACAAAAATCTCGGTTTTGACTCTTTTACACCGATTGAATATATGTATAACCTTGAATATACCGCAAACGGCTGGGCAAAAGACAAGGTTCTCATAGGCGAAATCATGAAGGCGCTTAATTCCACGCAAGGTCAGGATTTCATCCACACCGTATCGGTTCAGGGGCATGGAAGGTATCCCAACGAGAAAATAGATCCCACCCACACCATTACCGTTGAGGGCATTTCCGACCCCGGCACAAAGGCGGGATTTGAATATTATGTTAACGAAATCCATGATATGGATATTTTCATAAAAGACTTGGTTGACACACTGTCAGGCTTTGACGAGGATGTTATTCTGGTTATGTGGGGCGACCATTTGCCCACATTTACGATAAACAGTTCTCAGCTTGATAACGGAGATATTATGCAAACCGAGTATGTAATTTGGTCGAATTTCGGGCTTTCGTTGGAGGACAGGGATCTTTGTGCTTATCAGCTTACGCCCTATATTCTGGACTCCCTGGGAATCTATGACGGCTGGATTAACAAGCTTCACAACTCCAATCAGTACGATGAAGCCTTCGACAACAAGTACAGATGCATCGAGTATGATATGCTTTACGGCGGAAGATACCTTTGGGGTGAAAACCGCCTGCAGCCGACCGAAATGAAAATGGGAATTGACGAAATTTCAATCAACAGCGTTATCGTTGCCGACGAGCAGATTTATGTTTACGGCAAAAACTTCAATTCCTTCAGTAAAATTGTGGTTGACGGCAAAGAATACTACACCAGGCAGAACGGTGATGAGCTTTCGGCGGTGGATGTTGAAATTCATGACGGCTCGGAAATTACCGTCGTGCAGAAAAAGGGTACTGTTTTGGGCTCAACGAAGCCGTTTATTTATCACGAAGCACAGCCTACGGAATAAACTTAAAAGTCCGGGAATTTTCTCGGACTTTTTTTGGAGCGATTACCATGAAAAGAATTTACAACCGCAATTTTTCCAAAGAGCTAAGTAACATAGACATTTCCATAGAGGATTTAAGGCTGGTTAATTTGGACAGCAGCTGGAAATCCGATATGCATTCATCGCCCTTTACAAGGATTTATATTGTAAATTCGGGCAAAGGAACAGTATATACAGAACACGGAAAAATCGAGCTTTTACCTAACAAAATATATATTATACCATCGGGCCTTCGCTTTTCATACGAATGTGACGAATATCTTGATAAAATATACATTCATGTCCGTGCGCTACTTCCCGATAAAAGCGACGCTCTTTCGGCGTGTGAAAAATGCTTGGAATTTGACGATACCGAAGGGCTTTTTGAGCTTGTAAAAGGCTTCCTTCCCCCCGATACAGCAGAAAAAATAATCGGGATTAAGGCGGTCATATCAAAAATTATACTTTTGTGTATGCAAAGCCTGAAACCCAAAAAGGTCATCGGGTATTCGGAATACACAAAAGGCGTTATTGAATACATCGAGCGAAATTTAAGCGTAAATCTTACGGCAAAAAAAATAGCGGAGGAGCTTTTTACCTCCTCCGCAAAGCTGAGAAAAACCTTCAAAACCGAAACCGGCACGCCTTTGGGTAAATACATCGACGAACGAATTATGACCCGTGCCGAAAGCTCGGTTCGCTCGGGGAGCCGTTCAATAAAGGAAATAAGCGACAGCCTGGGGTTTTGCGATCAATTCTATTTTTCAAGATGCTTTTCAAGACAATTCGGAATGTCGCCTCTTGTATACAGAAAAACAAGAAAGCTCTAAGCCTTGACTATTTCCGGTCTTATATCTTCCTTTTCAAACTTGAAATTCACGCTCTCACACTTTACATTTTCGGCGTGCCTTATATAAAGTCCGCTGGCAGGGAGCACACCGAAATTGTGAAATTCGGGGTATCTGTCCCCCATTTCGGGGACTTCCCTTTCCTCGTACTCGGTAACCCCTCCCGCCATTCTGAGGGATATATTTTTAAGAGTAATGTTCCTTACCGCATTCTCCTTTGTGCCGGATATGCATACGCAGGTTTTGGCATTTCCCCACGCTTCTCCCTTATAAACCGTTCCGATTGCATCTGTGCAGCTGCCATGCACATTCTCAATAAGCACATCGGAAATGCTTCCCGGCTCACTTTTCTTATGACCTTCGTGATAAACCCTCATTCTACTGCCGTTTGCAATAAATATCGGCCCCGTAGCATTTTCAAGCCTTATGTTTCTTACAGTAAGTCCCTTAAGGCTTGCGCCGTCAACCGGGCAAAGCTTAATTGCACAGCCGTTGCAATCGTAAATAAAGCTGTCCTCAAAGGAGATATTTTCATAGTCCCCGACGGATTCCGTCCCCACCTTAAAGCCTGCCCAATTTGTGGTTATGGTGCACCCGCTGACTTTTATATTCCTGCAAGGCTTATTATATGTGGATTTAAGACAAATCGCATCATCGCCGCTGTCAATTATGCAATCTTTTATACTTACATTGCAGGACGAATCCACATCAATTCCGTCATTGTTTGCGTTAACTCTGCTGTGGATGTAAACGCCCTCAATTAAAGCTCCGTCACAGCCCAGCATATGAAGCGTCCACGCCGCCGGATTTTTAAGGGTTATTCCCCTTATGCGGATATTTTTTGAATTTAATATCCTTACCAAAAAAGGTCTTTCATCGTGCTTTGGGTGGGAAGAAGAAAACAGTGCCCCTCTGCCGTCAATTATGCCTTCGCCGTATATCTCGACATTTTCTGCGTTCTCGGCATAAACAAGGCTTCTGCCTCTTTTGTGGTCAACGGCATCGGTGAACAAATCAACATCCTCAGAGTAGTCCGAAAACTCGCCGCTACCCAAAATCACTGCACCCTTCTCCAGCTTCAATTTGAGGTTGCTCCTCAAAAACAGCGTGCCCACAACATACACGCCCCTCGAAACAACCAGCTCCTCGCCCATTTTTGACGCCTCATCAATCGCCGTCTGAAGCTTTTCCGTTACACAAATGTTATCTTTCTCCTTAAAAATCATAGCCTTACTCTCCTTGTTTTTTTCTGTTTCTATATTAATTCTATTTTTACGGTTTTTGCTGAATCATCCCACGAAACGGTCGCTCCGAGCCCCTCCGCTATGGCGCGAACAGGTACGAGAGTCCGTCCCGAAATCACTATGGGAACGGCATCAAGCGTGACCTTCTCCCCGTCAACGAGCATTGTTTTGCTTCCTACCGTGATAACAACCTTTTTGTAGCCCTTTGTTCCGACTACCGTTTTTGTTTCCCCGTCCCAGGAAACGCTTGCACCCAGCTCCTCGAAAATCTTTCTCATGGGAACCATCGTTCTGCCGTTGCAAATGAGCGGAGTGCTGTCAAACTGTGTGAATTTTCCCGAAATCTCCACATTAATATCGGAAGAAACCCCTCCCGAAAGCGTAATCGGGACTTCATTTTCAAGGGTTGTTCCGTCCGAAAACAGCACAACCGACTTCACCTTATGCGTCGCCCCCGCAAGCTTGGATACGTCAATATACGCCTCAAAGGGCATTTCGCTTGAGGTTGCGGCGTAAACCCCGTCAACAAAATAAGTTACCTTCATTGCCTCCACACCGAATTTATGAGCGTAGCAATAAAGAGGAAACACCCTGTCAACCTCTGCTCCGCTAAGTTCTCTGAACGCACCCGAGGGTGAGCTTCCCTCAAAGCCGCCCTGCACAAACCGAAATCTCTTGCTCGCCTTAAGGTACTCCCTTTTAAGAGCCTCGTTTGTCGAAATACGGTAATCCGATTTTTCCCCCGAGCCTTCGATATACCTGTCAAAGTAAGCCATGAGCTTAACCTCGGGGTACATCATGGGAATGTAGTACATCATCTGAGCCATGCGCCTGAGGGCAAAATCGGTAGTGTCCTCTCCGGTTGACATAACCTTGTGTCCGCTTCCGGACTCCGAAATCATTATAGGCTTTTTTGAGCCGTATTTTTTTACAATATCCCGAATTGCCAAAACGGGGTCAGAGCTGTCACCGCTTTTGAAAATAATGGAATCGAGCGCCGATGCGGAAGGGTTTGCATTAAAATACTTCTGAGAATAAAGCGTCGTGCCAACCCAGTCAACAAACTCGTCCCCGGGATAAAAGTCATCAATATTCACGCCCCATGCGGCAGAGGGAGTCATGCTCCGCACCATTGCAACATTGGGGTTTTTGCTTTTAAAATAGCTTGAAACAAAGCGAAAAGCCGCCTTGAAGCTATCGGGCGAAGAAGGCACTTGCCAAACATCAAATTCTGCGGCAAATCTTAAATATACCGGCACGGACGAATATTCGGAAAACAGCTCCGACAGCTCCGCAAGCGACGGCTCAAAGGAATAGATTTTCTCAATATCCGCTCCCTCGTCCTTACAGTTAAGCGCAAATTCAACCGCCTTTCCTCCGTCCTTCGCCTCCTGCATGATTTTTCTTGTATATCCCGTTATTTCGTCACCCAATTCAAGATACAAAAGTATCATTGATTCGTCCCCGAGCTCCTCACGCACCGCACTGTCGGAGCTAAGCCCGTAAAGCACACCGTCTTTTCGCTCGTTCTTTGCGCCGAAATAAACATCACTTCCGCCGTCTGTCATTATCGTGACTGCGGGGCGGTACTGCATTGCCTTCTCGCGCGCCGGACGGGTGTAATCATAATACTTATCACCGAAGGCTATGGCATAGTCGTAAAACTCCTGATAAACTTCCGCCGCCGCAGGATAATCGCCGAGCTTTTCATACGCTCCAGCTACTCCGTCATATCTTGAAATAAGCACATTTCTTTTCTCGTCACAGTCGGGCTCGCCCTTCATCATTTTAATTATTTCCGTTCCGTATTTTATCATACCGTAAAGGTCACCCGAATCCTTTGCGGCAATATATTTTGAATTAATATCAAAAAATCCGCTCGGGAAGGTGTAAGCATAAACACTCCCCGAAAACAGCAAAATTAAGCAAATAAGCATTGCGGTTATTCTTTTCATACTAATCCTCCATGTTAGCTTTGCATTTTCCGCACACACCGTAAAGCACCGTACGGGACATATCAATTTCAAAATCATGCTCCGAATTTATGTGACGGCAAACATCGTTCATAAGATGGCAGTCAAGATGGACAATCCTGCCGCAGCTTATGCACCTTAAGTGAAAATGCTCATGGCAATGCTCCCCAGCATACTGATACCAAAAATAACCGTCAGAATCGGGGTACTTCCTCACAAACCCCTCCTCGACAAGCCGTGAAACCTCGCGGTAAACCGTGCTTTTGCCGATGCTTTCCGAAAACATATCCGAAATATCGTTGATTGAAAACTGTCTGTCGGTATTATCCTTAAAAAAACCGGCAATCAGTTCCCTTTGCTTTGTCTTGTACGGCACTGAAATCACCTCATATAAAGTATAACATAATCGTCACATTATTGTCAAGTGTAACACTTTTGTTAATTTCGCAACCGTTGAATTGTAACAATTAATTTGGTATAATTAGTATGTGGGGAACTTTTGTTCTCCGCAAGGAGGATTTTTTATGTACACTATTGGGGATCAAGTTTTATATCCCATGCACGGCGCAGGAGTTATCACTTCTGTGGAGGAAAGAGAGATTCTCGGCGAAATCAAGCAGTATTTTGTGATGAAAATGCCTGTTGGGAATATGGAGGTTTTAATTCCTGTTGAAAGCCTTGAGCGTATCGGAGTGCGTGATATTATCACGAGCGAGCAGGCGGTTGATGTACTGCGGGATTTCAAGGAATGTACCATTGAATTTAACAAAAACTGGAACAAAAGATACCGCGAGAATATGGAAAAAATTCGCAGCGGTAATATTTACGAGGTGGCTCATGTTGTGAAGTCTCTTATGATAAGGGACCGTGACAAGGGGCTTTCCGCCGGTGAGCGCAAAATGCTTATATCCGCAAAAAGGATACTTGTGAGCGAGCTTATTTTGGCGACAAAGACCGAGGAGGCCACAATAGAGAAGGAAATTGATAAAATCATTGAGTTTTGCTGATTTTTGAGGTGGGCTTATGGTTTCGGCGATAATAGTTGCGGCAGGCAAGGGCAGCAGAATGGGCTGCAAAAAGCAGTTTATGGATATTCTCGGTGCTCCGCTTATTTCCTACACCTTAAGGGTGTTTGAAAATTCTGCGGCGGATGAAATCATTCTTGTTACAGCAGATGAGGACATCGGGCAAATGCAAAAGATCGCACAGGAATTCGGCATAAAAAAGCTGAGTGCCATAGCTACAGGAGGAAAAGAACGGAGCGATTCGGTTATTTCCGGGCTGAGAATTGCAAAGGGCGATTATGTGCTTATTCATGACGGGGCAAGGCCGTTTGTTACCATAAAGGAGATTGAAGCCGCAATATCAGAGGTTAAAAAGCATGACGCAGTGTGCCTCGGGTTTCCGGTAAAGGACACGATAAAGATAACCGATGATAACGGTTACATAAAATCCACGCCCAACAGGAGCACTCTTTTTGCAGCGGCAACGCCACAGTGCTTCAGAACCGATATAATTCGGTCGGCGTACAAAAAAATAAAGGCTGACGGTATTTTTGTTACCGACGATTGCTCGGCGGCGGAAATTTGCGGAGTTAAGGTTAAGATCCTACCCTGCTCCTATGAAAACATAAAAATCACAACGGCTGAGGATGTGCAAATTGCAGAGGCTATCATTAAAAGGAGAAGCTCTATATGAGAATCGGAAACGGCTACGATGTGCATAAGCTGACGGACAACCGTCCCTTGATTTTGGGCGGTGTGGAAATCGAGTACGAAAAGGGGCTGCTCGGACATTCGGATGCGGATGTTCTGGTTCACGCAATAATGGACGCTCTTTTGGGTGCCGCCGCCCTCGGGGACATCGGAAAGCACTTCCCCGACACCGACCCCAAATACAAAGGAATTTCGAGCATATATCTTTTGGAGTGCGTTGCTCGGCTTTTGAAGGAAAAGGGCTACAGTATAGAAAATATCGACTCTATCGTTGCGGCGCAAAGACCGAAGCTGTCGCCCCACATAGAAAAAATGACCGAAAACATAGCAAACGCTCTCGGAATTGAAAAATCCCGGGTGAGCGTTAAGGCAACCACAACCGAAGGGCTCGGCTTTGAAGGCAGGGGCGAAGGAATTTCGGCATATGCGGTTTGCTTAATTGATTAACAATAAAAAAATACCGAGTACCCAAAAAATCGGATACTCGGTATTATTGTGCTTACTATTCTTCGCAGCTTTCGCAGTCGCCGTCACAGCCCTCAAACTCGAACTCAATGGGTTCGCCGCAGTTGGGGCAGGAAATCGGCTCATCTGCCATAAGCATATCACCGTCAATATAAATCTTATCTCCGCACTTTTCGCAGGTGATTTCGTAGCAATCGTCATCATCGAAATCATACTCGTCATCGTCATCGAAGTCTTCATCGTCATCCATATAAAGATCCTCTTCAACAGCACCGAGATCCTCGTCAAGCTCGTCAACCAAATCTTCAAGGTCGGTAATATCGGAGCTAATGTTCTTAATTTCCTCAACAATATCGCCGAGAGCTTCAACAACAGCCTTCAAAAGCTTGCCTTCCTTTTTGGAAGTGTCAATATCAAGACCGTCCGCAAGACCTGCGATATATGAAATCTTTTCGCCCAAATCCATAAAAATATCCTCCTTTTATGCTCTTTCCATGTACTCGCCGGTACGAGTATCAATTCTGATTTTTTCACCCGGACCCACAAAGAGAGGAACGTTTACAATAGCGCCTGTTTCAAGCGTTGCGGGCTTTGAAGCACCCGTTGCGGTATCTCCCTTGAAGCCGGGCTCGGTATCCGTAATTTCAAGCTCTACAAAGTTCGGGGGTTCAATGCCGAAAACATTTCCCTTATAGAAAAGAAGAAGAACTTCTTCGTTTTCCTTAACGAACTTGAGAGAATCACCCACCTGCTCGGAGCTGAGCGGAATCTGCTCATAGCTTTCAAGATCCATGAAATAATAAAGTCCGCCGTCCTCATAAAGATACTGCATTGTCTTTCTGTCGATATGAGCCTTAGGCATTTTTTCCGTAGGACGGAATGTTTTTTCAACAACACCGCCTGTGATAACGTTTTTAAGCTTCGTTCTTACGAAAGCCGCACCCTTACCGGGCTTAACATGCTGAAATTCAACTACCTGGAAAACATTTCCGTCGAGTTCAAATGTTACACCGTTTCTGAATTCACCTGCTGAAATCATTACTAAAACCTCCAAATAAATTATACGCACGAATATATACTTATATTTTACTACAAAAAAGCAAAAATATCAAGTACATTTTATAAATTTCATATATAAATAACTTCTTTTCCTATTTTTTGGCTTAAATTTTGGTGAAAATTATCAGTAATAACAGTTAAATCTTCAATTCTCACACCGAATTCGCCCTCAATGTAAATCCCGGGCTCAACCGTAACGGTCATTCCGGGGGACAAAACAACCTCCGATTTTGGGTTCATGGTGGGAGGCTCGTGGATAAGCAGTCCCACTCCGTGCCCCAATGCGTGACCGAAACAGTCGCCAAAGCCGGCATCGCAAATTATATCTCGTGCAACACGGTCAACCTCGGACGCCAAAGCCCCGGGCTTTAAAGCCGCAAGTGCCGCTTTCTGCGCCGAAAGAACCACATCGTAAACCTCCTGTTTACGCTTTGAAATCTCACCCACAGCGAAGGTGCGCGTCATATCCGAGCAATAGCCGTTGTAAACACAGCCAAAATCAATGAGCAAAAAGTCGCCGTACTGAAGCTTGTAATCTCCGGGCTGTCCGTGCACAACGGAGCTATTTTTTCCGCCTATCGAAATGGTGTCAAAGGAGTTGCCGCTCGCACCCAGCTTTCTCATACGGTAGTCAAGCTCTGCGGCTATGTCCTTCTCCGAAACTCCTTCGCCTATAAGAGGAAGGGTTTCGAGCAGTGCATCACTTGCAATGTCAGCCGCTTTTTCGATATTTTTAAGCTCTTCCTCGCTTTTTATTATCCTCAAATCCTTGGTAAACTCACCGTATGGGATAAAGTTCTCGGCAATTTCCGAGTATGCCATGTACTCACCGTAGGAAAGACTGTCCGGCTCAAACCCGAGTGTTTTTGCGCCCTTTTCCGTCAGAATATCCTTCACATACTCGCTGTATTTTTTTGTTATTATGATAATCTCGCAATCCTTTGCTTCAAGTGCCGACTGCTCTTTGTACCGAAAATCCGTCAACAGATATTTCTTTTCGGGAAAGCATACGCAAATTCCCGCACTTCCCGAAAAGCCTGTGATGTAACGCACATTCTCCCTTGATGTTATAAGCATTGCGTCAATTCTGTCAAAATTAACCATTTTCAGCCACCATATCTATCGCTTCAAAGTACCCGTTTATTCCCTTGCCGTAGATTTGACCTTTGCAAACGGGGGCAATAACCGAAATCTTTCTGAAATCCTCACGCTCGTAAATGTTTGAAATGTGAACCTCATATGTCGGAACATCGACCGAAGCAACAGCGTCCCGAATCGCGTAACTGTAGTGGGTGTAGGCACCGGGATTTATAATAATCGCATCTGCGTTTTTGTACGCCGAATGAATGATGTCCACAATCCTGCCCTCGTAGTTTGACTGAAAGGACTTTATCTCAACGCCCTTTTTTTCACCGTATTCCTTAATTTTTCCGACAATATCGGAAAGCGTGTCCGTTCCGTAAATACCCTTTTCACGAATACCCGTCATATTAAGATTAACACCGTGAATCAAAAACACCTTTTTCATGATAGCTTATCCTCCATAATTTTCTTCATATAAAGTGCATCCTTGCCTTGCGTACCGGCAGACTCGCAAATCACCCTGGGCGTCATGCCCCGTTTCGCAATAACCTCTGCCAAAGGCTCAAAATCAGGGCCGAAAAGCTCATCTTCAAAGGTCAAATGCCGTTTTTCACCCATGTGAGTGTACTCGATTTTGCTGAAATGGATATGCATATTATTCGTTCTGTCCGCACCGATTTTCTTTTGGAACACATCTATTACGCTTTCAAAAGCCGAAGAACAAAAAAGTGCGCCCATACCCCTTGCGTGAAGGTGACCGAAATCCACCGTCGGCAAAAGGGATTCGTGAACAGAGCAGACCTCGGCGGTTTCTCTCTCGTCTCCGAGCTGATTGAGCTTACCCATGGTTTCAATGCACAACCGCACACAATCGAGCCCTTCGCCCCTCATGCGGTCGAGTGTGCGCAATATGAGAGCCTTTGAAAGCTCCACTCCCTCACGCCTTGTAAGCTTGCCGGCCGCACCCATGTGAACCACAACCCTGTCCGCTCCCATAGCCTTTGCGGCGCGGGCGGAGGACATGATGTAGCCTATACTTTTTTCCTGCTTTTCCGGGTCGGGCGTTGCAAGGTTAACATAATACGGAGAATGGACGCTCAATGCAATTCCGTACTTTACCGCCTCGCCTTTTAAGATTTCGCAGGCATCGGTTGATATTTTAACCCCTCGTCCGCACTCATATTCATATGCGTCAAGCCCGAGCCCTGCAAGCCATCGGGGCATCTCGAGTGACGATTTTCCGCCGTTTTCGTAAAAATCATCAGGATTTCCGCCGGGCCCGAATTTTATGTCGGATATACTCATTATAATCTCCGTTTCCTTAAATTCCTCACATTACATAAAGTTTTCTTTAAGATACCTGCAGCCTTGCCTGAGCTCCTCAAGATTTTTGCCTATATTCTCATTTTCTATGATGAGATACTCGGTTTCCTTCGCCGCCTTAATGAGGCTTTCAAAGTCCACAACTCCCGCTCCTGCGGCTACATCTCGCGTCATATCGGTATCCTTTACATGGATGACCTTAATTCTGTCCGCATACTTTTTTGCGACCTCAACGGGGTTTACGCCTGCGATTGCGGCGTGACCTGTGTCAAGCTCAAGGCACACATTTTGAGGCTCTGTGTTTTCGAGTAAAATATCAAGAGCCCACTTGCCGCCAAACTGCTTTTTAAACTCCTGGCGGTGGTTGTGATAGCCGAAGCAAATCCCGTCCGCCTTCAGCATTTTGCCTATTTTATCAAGCCTTTTTCCGAAATTTGCCCAACCTTCGGCGTCATCGAAATCTGCCCAAGGGATATGCACCGTCTTTGCGCCGATTGCGTTTAAGTAAGAAAGCGTTTCATCATATTTTTCCTCAAAATCCTGACAGCCAAGATGAGCACCGTATGCTTTAAGCCCGTTCTTTTCAAGCTCCGAAAGCATTTCCTCCGCCGAAAGTCCTCGAAAACCCGCAAATTCAACGCCGTCAAAGCCCAAAACCGAAGCTGCACAAAGTGCGGTCTTAATACCCTTTTCGTCCGTAATGTCATGAATTGAATAAAGCTGAACACCTATTTTCAAAGTCAAATTCCTCCATTGCTTTTTTTATGTAATTATACACCGAATAAGCCCTTTTGTCAATCTGTTTTTCACACAGTCGAAAAAATAACATAGTATATAATTGAAGATGATTTTATCGGAGGATATGCGATGAAAAACATATTGATTCTCGGCAATTCGGAAAGGCAGAAGATACTTTCCGAGCTGCTTTCGGGTTCACATAATGTCATGCACTTCAAAAGGAGCGTTACAAAGGATGCCCTCGAGATTTCCGATGCCGTAATTTTGCCTCTTCCTGCAAACGACGGAAATTTTATTTCAGACAGCGAAATTAAAATATCGGATATTTTCGGCTTCGGAAAAAAGCTTTATATAGGCGGAAAAATAGGTAAAGAGTTCGCACCGTACAAAAACAGCAACACCATAATTGACTATACAGAGCAAGAAAGCTTTGCCGCAAAAAACGCCGTTCCCACAGCGGAGGCGGCGATAATGCTTGCCCTCGGTGAAAACCCTTTTACGATAAACCGCTCGGTTTGCGTAATTTCGGGGTACGGGAAGATAGGCAAAGCACTGCTTCCTCGCCTTCTGGCTTTGGAAGCTACGGTTTATACGGTTGCAAGAAGCGAGCAGGCAAGAGAGCAGGCAAAGGCTTTGGGCGCAACAAGCATTTCCTTTGACGAAACAGACAAAATCGGGAATGTCGACACCGTTTTTAACACCGTACCGCATAGGGTTATTTGTGAAAAGGAGCTTCGTGCGCTTCGACCAAAGCTTGTGATAGACCTTGCCTCATCCCCCGGCGGCTGCGATTTTGATGCCGCAAAAAGCCTTGGGATAAAAGCAATTCACGCCCTCGCTCTGCCCGGTAAGCACTTCCCGAAAACAGCCGCGGAAATAACCGCAGAAACGATTCTAGATATAATAAACCAACAAAGAAACGGAGATATACTTAATGAACAACAATAAATCCATGACTCTCGGCTTTGCTATAACGGGGTCATACTGCACATTCAAAAGAGTAATTCCCGAGCTGAAAAAGCTTTGCGACAACGGGATAAAGGTGATACCCTTCATGTCCGAAAACGCCTACACAACCGACACACGCTTCGGCAAGGCAAGTGAATTTATAGATGAAGTTGAAAAAATAACGGGCGAGAGCGTAATTCACACCATAGCCGGAAGCGAGCCCGTAGGCCCGAAGAATATACTTGATGCGCTTGTTATTGCGCCCTGCACCGGAAATACCCTTGCAAAAATAGCTTCCGGGATTACCGACACCGCCGTAACCATGGCGGCAAAGGCGACCTTAAGAAATCAAAATCCGCTTATTATTGCGGTTTCCACAAATGACGGTCTGGGGGCGAACGCAAAGAACATCGGAACCCTTTTGAACACCGAAAATGTATATTTCGTGCCATTCGGTCAGGACCTTCCCGAGAAAAAGCCGGCATCCCTTGTAGCTCACATGGATTATATAGACAAAACGGTATCTTTCGCCTGTGAAGGACGGCAAATTCAGCCGGTGATAATGTCATGAAGCTTTCGGACTATAAGGTTATAGGAATACGCTCCGAGCAGCCCAAGGAGGTTTTGGATTACGGCGTAATAATGAGCGGTGCACCTCTTGAATGGAGCGAAACACGGGGCGAGGGTGTGCGCGTGGGCGTAATAGATACGGGGGTTGACCTTCGGCATGACGACCTGTCGCAGGGCATCATGGACGCAGTCAGCTTTGTTCCCGGGGTTTCCTCTGCGCAGGACGATAACGGTCACGGAACCCATGTGTGCGGAATTATAGGAGCAAGGAAAAACGGTCGGGGCGTTGTGGGAGTTGCGCCCGAATGTGAGCTTTATGTTGCAAAGGCATTCGATAAGGACGGAAACAGCAACTTTCAGTCTGTGATGAAAAGCATTGACTGGCTTATCAAAAAGCGTGTTCATGTTATAAATATGTCTTTTTCATCCCAGACCGGCTCACCCTCCTACGAGTCGGTACTCCAAAGAGCGCACGACAGCGGAATAACCCTTGTTTGTGCTGCCGGAAATGACGGCAAAAAAGGAAGAAGCACAATCGGGTATCCGGGAAAGTTCGCTCAGACCATAACCGTAACGGCGGTTGATATTAACAAACGAACTCCCGACTTCAGCTCCTTCGGGTACGAATCGGAGCTATGCGCGGCAGGAGTGAATGTTTATTCCACATATGTGGGCAATTCCTACGCAAGCCTCAGCGGAACATCAATGGCGGCACCGATTATTGCGGGGGCGGCGGCAATAATTGATGCAAAAGGTCAAAGACGCTACAGAAGGCATTTAACACCCGATGAAATCAGGTTTTGCCTTCATATGTACACCGAGGATATAAGCCGTAAGGGCTGGGACAAAAGCTACGGCTTCGGTCTTTTCAGCTTCGGAAGACTTGAAAAGAGCGAATATATTAACCTTCCGAGGTGAATGCTTTTTTATTTGTCTGTATATATTATAACATAAGCAAGTGAAAAAAACTTGCGTTGTTTGAAAAGAAAAGTGACGGCGAAACTCCATTTAAGGG
>ERZ827440.1978-NODE-1978-length-19831-cov-2.793184_pt1 | contig 19831 bp, 16 predicted proteins | sample MGYA00519774_ERZ827440 | MGnify/ENA primary metagenome ERZ827440 (study PRJEB31778, sample SAMEA3449302) | human gut metagenome | biome: human gut; feature: human-associated habitat; material: faeces | place: United Kingdom | collected 2010/2012 ... | reverse complement strand
GCTGCTACCCCTCTGCACACTCCGCATTCCTGCTCAATCTGGGTCTCGAGACCCTGCCGGTCCGCATGCGCCAGTACTGCGAGAACGCGCTGACCGTCGCAAAATTCCTTGAGGCCAGCGACAAGATCGCCTCGGTGCGCTACCCTGCCCTGCCGGGCAACGAGCACTTCGAGCGCGCGAAGAAGTATCTGCCGCTCGGCACCTCGGGCGTCATGTCCATCGACATCAAGGGCGGCCGCGCTCCGGCGATGAAGTTCATGGACAGCCTGAAGCTCGCGTGCAACGAGGTTCACGTTGCCGACATCCGCACCTGCGTGCTGCATCCGGCTTCCGAGACCCATCGCCAGCTGACCGACGAGCAGCTTGTTGCCGCAGGCATCGAGCCGGGCATGGTCCGCATTTCGGTCGGTCTGGAGAACGTCGAGGACATCATCGCAGACCTTCAGCAGGCGCTCGACCAGATCTGAGAGGAGCCTCCCATGCGCATTCGCTCTATTGAAAAGGCTGACCGCGAGTTTTTCATCGACCGCTGCCACGCCTTCTACCGCACCCCGGCCTGCGACCATGAAATCCCGCAGCAAAACGCCGAGCGCACATTTGAGCTGCTCATGCACGGCACGCCCTACGCAGACTGTCTGATCGCTGAGGACGACGATGGCACACCCTGCGCGTACTGCCTGCTCGCGCTCACCTGGTCGAACGAGGCCGGCGGCCTGTGCGTCTGGCTCGATGAGCTGATGGTGGACGACGAGCAGCGCGGCAAGGGCATCGGCAGCCGCATGATCGCCGCCGTGCACGAAAAATACAACACCGCTGCGCGTTACCGTCTCGAAGTGACCGAGAGCAACGTGCGCGCCATTGCGCTCTACACCATGCTCGGCTTCGAGGGTCTGCCGTACCGGCAGATGATCCTCGATACGCCGCCGCTGGACTGACTTTTTTCAGCCGTGTTTCTCCGGAAATGCGGCTGATTTTCTTTACCTGCCGCCTGTTTTCTGGTATAATCAAAGTACAGAATTTACCTGTAAGGGATGCGGAAGCCATGAAAGACAAGCTTCGTATTCTGCTGCGCATCGCGCTCGTGCTGCTCCTCGTGTGCGGCGTCACGGTCGGCGTGCTCTACGCCAATCGCGACATCGGCATCCCGACCGACCAGCTTGAGCAGGCCATGCGCGAAAGTCAGGACATTCCGGATGACTGGACGGTGCAGACCAGCGCCGGTGACACGACCGCCGCCGGGATTGCATACGCTCCCAACCACAGCGACTATGCCTTCTCGCTGTATACTGACCGCGATACACACCGCTTTTTCACTACCGGCTGGTTCTTCACCATGGGCGGCAGCCTGTTTGAGATTTCGGATTTTGTCGCGGCCTTTACGGTGAACGACCGTCCCGAGACCGCGTATATTTCGATGAACGCGGAGAAAATTGACCGCGCGGTCATTGACAGCGGAACCGAAACGCGCACCATCGAGCTCGACAGCACGCAGCCGTTCGCGCTCGTCCTGCCGCGGAACCGCGGCAGCGTGACGTTTTACGGCGCTGACGGTCAGCCGGCCGAAGTCCGAATTGTCCGATGAGCCTCAGGACAGGGGGGCGCCTCATTTCAGCTTTGGATTGCAGCGCTTTTAGCTGCTGAAAGGAGTATGTTCTATGAGATTTCTTATGGTTTTCGCCTTGACGCTTGCCGCGTGCTTCGGCGCGTCGTTATGCGGCGGATGGGTGGTGTTTGAGCTTGCTGCAAAACTCTGGCCTGTCATTGTGTTCTTCTCGCTCGTCATCTCCGTCCCTGTCACGCTTCTGCTCCGCCAGTCAGAGCGCATCGACCTGCTCGAAGAGCGTATCGAGGTGCTCGAGGCGGAACGCCGCAGTTCGGACACGCCTGCGGAATAACTGTGAATTCTTCACAATATCTTCAAATTCTTCCTCTTGATTTTTCGGCGTTTCGCGCATATAATAAAGTCAGAAAAGGACCCGTGTTCCCGTTTTTCAGGAGGTGTTTCCGATGGGTCAGAATGAGATCGAACGATACGCAGGCGCGATTCTGAACGATCCGCGCTTTCAGAAGCTGCGCTCCTTTGAGCACCACGGACCTGCGAACACGGTCTACGACCACTCGCTTGCCGTAACACGCGCCGCTTACCGCATTGCGTGCGCGCTCCATCTTTCCGAGGAAGAGACCGCGTCGGTCGTCCGCGCGGCGCTGCTGCACGATTTCTTCGGCTATGACTGGCACAGCGAGCGTTTCCGCCGCTTTGTGCGCCATTATTCCGGCTTCAGACGGCTGACGCACATGCACGGCTTCATCCACGGCCACATTGCTGCCGCACGGGCGAAGCGCGTTTTCGGCCTGTCCGACCGCGAATGCGACGCCATCGCGCGGCACATGTTCCCCCTCGCTCCCATTCCGCGCTCGCGCATTGCGTGGATCGTGACGCTCGCAGACAAGGCTGTCGCCTCGAGGGAAGTGACGCTTGCCGCAGGCGACTATATCGCCCTCGCGTATCACAGAGTTTTCGCATGAAAAATCCCACTCCGGTGTTTCTGAACTGCACCGTGAGTGGGATTTCTTTTACCTTTTTGGCTTGCTGTTTTCGGTTTCTGCGCACTTCTGCTGCACCTTTTTCCGGTTGAGAAAATAGATCGCGAACAGCGCTGCGCTCGGCACGAGGCACGCCAGAATGAACAGCCCGGCATGCAGGATGCCGCCGCCGAGCGTCGGCTGCGCGAGAAGGAAATTGAGCGCCATCAGACGTATCATGTTGAATGCGCCGAGCGTCACCGAGCACGGCAGCACGAGCCCCGGCCACCAGCTCGGACGGCGCGACAAAAACACCTCAAGCGCAAGCACTGCCGCGAGCGGCAGCAGTACCATGAGGACAAAAACGATCATGTTTGCTGTGTTGAATGACATAAAATTTTCTCCTTTTTATTCCTTCAGCCATTCCGCGCAGAGCGCCTGCCACCGGGCGATATGGCGGTCGGGCAGGCGGCCCTTTTCGATGTCCGACGTCTCCATATCCGCAAGCGCGAGACCGTGCACGCCGTGCGGAAACAGGTGCATCTCGTGCGAAACGCCCGCCCTGCGGAGCGATTTCTCGAGCAGCAGCGAATTCTCGACCGGCACAGTCTCATCCGTCAGCGTATGCCAGAGGAAGGTGCGCGGCATATCGGGAGACACCAGATTTTCGAGCGAGAACGCCTGCTGTTTTTCCATATCGTCTCCTGCAAGCTGTTCAAAGCTGCCGCGATGGGCGTACTTGCCGGCGGACACAACCGGATAACACAGCACGGCGGCATTCGGCTGATGGAGCGCGAGATCCGTTCCCTGCGGATACCATGACGCGCGGTTCCACACCGCCGCATGAAGGCCCGCAAGATGCGCCCCGGCGGAAAATCCGCCGACCGCGATGCGCTGCGGCGAAATGCCGTACTGCTCCGCGTGCGTGCGCACCCACTGCACCGCCGCCGACAGCGCGGTGAGCGGACGGGTACCGAGCGGCGCCGGAGCACAGTCATACCGCAGCACAAAGGTCTCGATGCCGCGGCGGGCGAAGGCGCGGCCCGCCGGAGCACCCTCGCGGATGGAGCAGTGCTCGTAGCCGCCGCCCGGGCAGAGGATAAGCGCGTTCTTTTTTACCCCGGCGGCAGGAAAGCGGGTCATTGTGCCGTGCGGCAGCGATATTTCGTACATTTTTACCTCTTTCAGACGTTGTACCGGTTGCGGATGTCGATGTGCGCAAGGATGCGCTCGCTCTCCGGATTGTCGCCGCAGAGCAGGTAGTCGAGCAGCAGCTCGGTCGGACGGTTGCCCTGCATATGTGCGTCCTGGTCGATCAGGAAGTCGATCACGCCGCGGCGGACGTTCTCGATATTTGCCGGGATAAGGTCGTGGCAGATGAGGCGGACGCGGCCTGCCGCACCCATTTCGGTCAGCGCCTCACACGCGCCGATCTGGCCGTTTACCGAGATGTACACACCGCCGAGGTCGGGATGCTCGCGCAGCGCACGGCACACGATGTCGTGGGCGAGCTTCTGATCGTCGCCGCAGTTCTCGGTCGGGAGCAGCTCGAGTCCCGGAAACTGGGACTCTGCCTCATCGCGGAAGCCGTCGACGCGCTGGCGGTGCGCAAGGTTGTTTTCCTGACCGCCGACCACGAGCACGCTTCCCTTTCCCGCGAGCAGGAGATTCATCAGACCGGCGCTCGCGCGGCCGAAGGCATAGTTGTCCGGGCCGACGTAGCACAGTCTGCCCGACTCCGGCAGGTCGGTGTTGAAAGTCACGACCGGGACCTTGGAGGACAGCTCCATCACCCGCGCGCGCACACGCGCATCCTCTGCCGGAGACAGCGCCAGTCCGTTCACGCCAAGCTCGACCAGCTCGTCGATCGCAGCCAGCTGGCGCTCTGCGTCAACGCCCTGAATGGGGCGCACATAGATCTCCGCGCCGGGCGTGGTCAGCTGCGCCTGCGTGCGCATGACCTCCTCGAAAACCATGTGCATGAACATGGTCTCGACCGACTGGACGATGATGCCGATCTTGATCGGGTTTTTCGCGAGCGCGAGCAGACGGCCCTCACGGTTGGGCCGGTAGCCCAGTTCGGCTGCGATGCGGCGCACACGGTCCGCGACCTCCGGGTCAACGCGGCCGCGATTGTTGAGGGCGCGGTCGACCGTGCCGCGCGATACGCCTGCAAGCGAGGCGATTTCTACCAAAGTAACTGCCATTTTCTTTTTCCTCTTCTGTCTTTCTACGTCGTGCCGCCGGGGCGGCTTTTATCGGCGCTGGCTAAAGCGCCGCTGCTGTTTCTTTTACTCTACTATCATTTTACCGAAAACACATCCGGATTTCAACCGTTTTTTCCACATTCCCACCAAAGAAAAAGAGCGCACTGCCGCTTTCTGCCGCAATGCACTCTTTATTACATTTTTTCCGCTCGCGCGTACCCCAGCTGAGCGAGCAGCAGATAATGCAGCCGCCGTCTGGTCGCGAAATCGGGGGCCGGGGCGTGATACAGCCGGTCGAGCAGACTGTACACTGCGCGTTCCTCGTACACCTTGAGCGCGATGCCGCCGTAGATCGCCTTTTCGAGCAGGCCGCATACACGCCTGTATTCGCCGGGATTGACCGTATCGATCATCTCTGCGAGCTTCGCGTCGGTCTCCTCCGTATGCCAGCCGATCGTTGCCTCCACGCCGCGTGCGGCAAGGATGCGCTGTCCCCACCACGCGAGCAGGCGGGCGCGCTGCTCGGGCGAGGCGTGTTTGAAGCCGGAGAGTACCCGCACACGGCAGAGCAGCAGCGTGCCTTCCAGTGCCGCCGCCGCGAGCGAAGCAAGGATGAGCAGCAGCGCCAGAACGCCGAGCAGCAGCTCCGGGGGATAGACCGTGCCGTCGAGCAGTCCGTCGGACCTGTCTGCGCCGCTGTCATCCGTTTGTGCCACCTCGCCGGCTGCGTCCCCCGCGTCCTCCATCGCGGCTGTGCGGCGGATCGAATCCGGCATCGCGACGAGCTGCTGAAGAGCGAGCGCATCATAGTAAAACCCGGGCGTCACATCCACGGGCAGCCAGCCCACGCCGTCGAAATATGCTTCACACCACGCATGAGCGTTCGCCCCCGTCAGCGTGACCGCGCCGCCCTCCGCCGCCTGCACCTGTGCCGCAGTCAGCAGATAGCCCTCGCAGTAGCGCGCCGGAATGCCGTGCGCGCGCAGCGCCATAGCGGCCGCGGAGGCATACTGCACCGCATTGCCCTCGCGCCCCCCGGTCAGAAACCACGTGAGCGGGTCCTCGCCCCCGGGGGCCTCAGACGGCGTTTCGGTATAGGTCATTTCGTCGCGCAGCACCTCGCGCACCCGGCTGACCGCGCTGTAAATGCCGTCGTTCGAGTCGTCGTAGTCCTCCCAGAACAGCCGGTCGAGCGTCGGCGCGATTGTGTCGCTGACAGCGGTATAGCTGTCGTAAACGAAGCCGCGGTAGACCGCCTCGCTCTCCAGATACGTCTGCTGTCCGGGGGTCTGCGGTGCTCTGACCCAGTCCTCTGCAACCGTCAGCTCGGCCGGACGCGAGCCGGAAAGCTCGGACGCTGTGTAGCAGCGCGCGCCAAGCACGCCCCGCGCACGGCTTGTGCTGTCGCGTTCGTTTTCCATGACGCGCGCGCCCGAAAGCTCATTCGCCGTGCCCGGAATGTACACATATTCGCGGCTTGCCGCAAGTGTTTCAACCGTCACGTCGTTCGGCTCGGCCTCGCTGTCGCCGCACAGCGCAAGGTATGCCGCCGGCTGCCGCGCCGGGTCAAAGCCGCGCCCGCTCAGCCACTTCATCATGCCCGCGTACTCCTCGCTGTAGATCAGACCGGGCAGCGGCCTCCAAGCCCCGTCCGCATACGCGCCTGCGATATATCCGCGCAGGTAGAGCGTTTTCTCCTGCCCTTCCGTCACGCTCAGCATGCCGCGCGGGTCGCTGTGCAGCGTATCCGCCTGCGCGAGCACGCCGCCCGGCAGGCTGTCCGCGCCGTAGCGCAGCTCGTGTACGCCGCTCTGCACCTTCTCGCGCAGGCCGCGAATGCCCTGCATATCCGTATCCGGCAGGAATGCTGCGGCCACGAGCAGAGCCAGCAGGATGCCGAGCGTGCGCCATGCCGCGCGGGTCAGATGCAGACTGATATCCGAGACATAGAGCGCCAGCATGCCTGCGAGCATGAGCGCCGCGCCGAGCGGCGAAAAGCAGCCGTCCGCCAGACCGAGCGCAATCCAGAACCCTCCGAGCACGGCGCCGAGCACGCGGTAACGGTGCACCACGACGAAGTGCGCCGCCTGCGCGATGAGCATCGCGCCGACAAAGGCCGCCGCTTTTTCGTCAACGAAATCCGGCGCTGTGTTCAGCAGCTGTGCGCTGCCGTCGTGCAGCACATTCCAGCGTGCGGTGAGTCCGGAAACCCATGCCGCGAGACCGCGCACGCATGCGGCCGGCATGAGAAGCGCCGGTATCCACGGCACGAGGCCGAGCAGATAAAACGCGCCGTGCCGCCGCGAAAGGCGGTGCGCCGCCGAGGCGGATACATAGCCTGCCGCCGCCGCGAGCACAAGCGCCCAGCGCGGAACCGCCAGCTCATCCCATGTCCGGAAGAGCACGAGCAGCGCGCCGGCCATCAGACAGAGCGAGGCGAACGCAGGCAGGGCGAGGGCGCGATATGGACTTGTCGACCCGTCCGGGTAAAGCGTCTTAACGCTGATTTCGTTCATACTGGGACTCCGTTTCAGCAGAGAATTTTGATCTTCGCGTCGCCCTCCGCCGGTATCTCAATGTTTTCCACGCCGTTCAGAAGGACAGCGCGCGGCTCGGAAACGTCCTTCGTTACCGTCAGAGAAAGCACGCCGATGTCGTTCGCGAGCGCACGGAGACCGGTCTCGGGCGCACCTGCGCTCACCGTTACCATGCGGGTGAAGCGGTTTTCGAGATGCTCCATGCGGAACAGCTGCATCATGCGTCCGGCCTGCTCGGGGATCTTGATGGACAGCCATCGCGGGATGCTCTGCTCGAGCTCGCGCACGCTTTTGAAGCCGAACAGCTCCATGCCGCCGCCCGGTCCGGGCAGCGCGACGCACAGCGGCACGCCCCGCCGCACAAGGCGGCGGCTCAGCTCGATCACGAGAGCGACACACCTCGTCAGCTCTCCGGCCGTGATGTCGCGGCCGCCCTGCTTTCTTCCGAAATCGGGCAGGATGACCAGATCGTAGTGTGTGCGGTCGCTTGCCTGACGCACGATCAGCTCGTCCGTCTTGCCCGACAGCTTCCAGTGAATGGAGCGGATGTCGTCGCCCGGCACATAGCTTCGAATGTCGAACATTTCGCTCGCATCCGTGCCCTTGCGGCTGCGCGTCAGACCGCTGTCGCCCGTCTCGCCGACCGCATCGCGCGACAGCGTAAGCTCGAGCTGCACCGGGCGCGGATAGATGACCGTGCGCACCTCGTCAAACGGCGCGACCCGCTCGCGGAACAGATGCAGCAGATCACAGAGACCGGTCTCGCGGCAGGAAATCACGATTTCGCCGCAGCAGGGCGGCACGATCGGGCAGGAAAAACGGTTCGCGCCGTCGCTGAGCGTCAGCATCACCCGGCGGTGCGTTTCCTCGCCAAGCAGCAGATTGTTCATCGCGAGATCGAGATAAATGCTTCGCGCAGCATGCAGCGCACGCCCGCTCTCTACCTCAAAGCAGAGCAGGAGCGCTTCCCCTTCCCTGCCGCCGGGACGCACGGAGAGCGAGACCGAGACCGCGCCCGCGTCGCGCTTCAGCAGCGCGAGCTGCACGAACGGCAGTCCTGCCGCCAGAACGAGCGCACAGACGAGAAACGGTCTGCCGAACAGCCAGACGAGTGCGGCGAGCACCGCGACCGCAAGCGCATAACCTGCGCGGTTTTTCCACATATCCGCTTACCTCGCGGACAGAACCGGCGGACGGATCTCGCTCAGGATGCTGCGCAGAACGTCGCGCGCGTTCATGCCGTCCACGCGCGCCTGCGGACGCAGCACCAGTCGATGCGCGCAGACGTCGAGAAAGACCGACTGGATATCCTCGGGGACGACGTAATTCCGTTCATGCAGCACCGCCGATGCACGCGCCATGCGCACGAGTGCGGCAACGCCGCGCGGCGAAATGCCGAGCTCGATCAGCGGATGGATGCGGGTCTTTTCACACAGCTCGATGGCGTAGCGCAGCATATCGTCCATGACCTTGACCGAGCTGAGGAACTTCTGCACCTCGATGACGTTCTGTGCGGTCGTGACCGGATGCAGCTCGTCAAGCGGATTGGCGTAACGCTGCGCCGAGATGATCTTCATCTGATCCTCGATCGAGGGATAGCCGATCGAGAGCGAGACCATGAAGCGGTCGAGCTGGCTCTCCGGGAGCGCCTGCGTGCCGGCAAAGCCGAAGGGGTTCTGCGTCGCGATGCAGATGAACGGCGCCGGGAGCGCGTGCGTCTCGCCGTCCACCGTGATGGTGCGCTCCTCCATGACCTCGAGCAGCGCGGACTGCGTTTTCGGAGAAGTGCGGTTGATCTCGTCGGCGAGCAGCAGCTGACAGTTCGCCGCGCCCTCACGGTATTCGAATTCGCCCGTCTTGCGATTCCACATGGTGAAGCCGGTGATGTCGGACGGCAGCGTGTCAGGCGTAAACTGGATGCGGCGCGTCGAAAGACCGAGCACGCGCGAGAACGCGACCGCGAGCGTCGTCTTGCCGACGCCCGGGCAGTCCTCGAGCAGAACGTGACCGCCTGCGTAAATCGTCATCAGGACCTTCTCGATGACCTCATTCTTGCCGATAAACGCGCGGTTTATCTCGGAAATAATCTGTTTTGACTGTTCGATAATCATGTATTTTCTCCCTCTGCCGCACCGGTCGTCTCCGGTGCAGGCTCGGTGTTGTTTGCGTCGGCGGACGCGCTGTCCTCCCCGTCCGGCGCATCGGCAGACGGCGTGCTCTCGCCGGTCACAGTTTCGTCGGAGATATTTTCGCCGCCGGTTTCATCCGAAATCGTTTCATCGGAAGCGGTCTGGCCGTCCTGCGTGATGTCCGGATTCTCGTCCGGGATTTCAATGTCGAACTCGATGTCGCCGCCGAACGGGTCGGCATAGCCGTAATCCTCTTTATGCTCCTCCGGATTTTCCGGCTCTTCCAGCAGCTCCATGCCCATCATCGCGCGAAGGTTGTTTTCGCCGTGGATAGCGCGGTAGTCGCAGACGGCCTGCACAAACTCCGGCCATCTGTCCTCCGGGAAATACCATTCCATCCAGCTGAGCTCAAACATCGACATATCGATATAATACGTTCCGTTCTCGATCTCCTCGTCCGTATAGCCGATGAACATAGGCTTCCACGCCTTGAAATACCTTTCCTCGCACCCTTCCGGAACATGAATGCGGATATTTCTGTCATAGATACCGTCCGCAAACTGGAACGGGGCGTGCGGATACCATGTCAGCAGTCCAATCGGCTTCTCGGTGGTAAAATAGAGATCTGTCAGCGCATCGCAGCCGTAAAACGAGCCGTTCGGAATAATCGACATAAATTCACCGTCACTTTTCCTGCACGCCCATCCAAACGAAACGCTTTGCAGCTGTTTGCAGTCCGCCAGTGCCGACTCACCGTACTCCTCCAGAGATACATCGCTGAAATCTGCCTCCACAATGTTGGTCTGATAAAATGCGGCATTCCTGATCAGCATCAAATACATCGACTGAACCGGATGAATCACGCCTGTCAGACCGGACTGCGCGAAGGCGCTGTCATAGATGTGGACCAGACGCGGCAGCTTCTCCCAGTTGATCGTGAACGCGCAGTCCAGCTGGGCGAAGCAGTAGTTATTGATCGCGATCGTGGTTTCGGGCAGGGTGATCGTGCCGCCCTCTGCGGGCGAACCAGCGGCGCGCAGCGCAATCCAGTTGTCCAGCCTGCTGCCTTCCCACAGCTCGCTTTCTACCTCGGCGTTGCAGCCGTACAGGACATTTGCTCCGTTGCAGTCGATGACCCGAAACTCTGCAATATCCGTTTCGTCGCGCCAGTCACGCCTCGGCTCGTAGCAGCTCCAGCTGTCATCGAAGCCTTCGCTGCCTGCCAGACACCACAGCTGTCCGTAAAGCGTTTCGCTTCCCGATTCACTCAGAATATCGTAATCGTTCTTCAGCTCCATGTTTTTCGCGTTCGACGCAATAAAGCGCAGGTTCGTGCAGTTGTTGAATGCGTGTTCCATGATAGTCACGCTGTCCTTGCTCCCGAGCAGCACGCCGGAGAGCGCGGTGCAGTTCTTGAACGCCGAAACGCCAATGGTCTTAACCGTCTCGGGCAGCGAAACGTATTCCAGCGTGGTGCAGCCGTCAAATGCGTGCGCCGCGATGCTGTCGACCGTTTTTTTCTCGCCGTCAATGATGATCTCGCCGTAATACTCGCTGATTCCGTCCGGCACATTGACTACGACGATCCTTCCGTCCGATTTCACGTAGAAGCAGCCGTCATCCGATGTGCCCGACGCCGCAAACTCGACCTCCGCAACACCCGCTTCGTCGAGCTTTTTATTGATCTCAGCCTTCTGCGTTTCGTCCTCGCAGGTCACATACGAGACCATGCTGTCCTTGAAGCTGTCCGCCGCATAGGAGGTCTTTGCGTCCGTAATCAGGATTTTGACCGAAGATCCGGCAAAGGCGTTCGCTGCGATCCTGTCGACCCCCTGCGGCAGCCGGTAGATCTCTGCATCAGTCACCACGCGGTCGAGCACGGTCACGCCGTCCTCCTGATGCGTCAGGTAGCCGTCGTGAACCTCATATTTCGCGTCGCCGCCGTCTGCGCTGACCGTCGTTTCGGTTCCGTCGAGCTGTCTGCCGTACTTTGTGACGAATGCGTTCAGCAGCTCGGGCTGCACCTTGACAGAGCCGTGCAGCTCCTCGAAATTGACCGAGGGCAGCCGGTCTTCTGACTGCGCCATAAGAGTGACCGTTCCGCAGTAGCTCTCCGGCAGTCTGACCGAGGTGACTTTCTCCGGGACCGTGACGTTCTCGCTGTTCTCCGGGATCGCGAGGTATTCCGTGCCGTCCCTGCTGGTCAGGATGCCGTCCTCAGTCGAGGCATAGTATTCGCTATCCTCCGCGACACGGTAGGCGTCGAGGACTGAGGAGATGCTGTCCGGCTTGATGTAGACAACGCTCGCCGGAATTTCCATCGTGCCCACCAGATACGGAAGATAGGTGACGGGGCTTTCTTCCCGGCCGTCGGTCTCAAGCGCAACCGCCTGAACATATTCCGGTATCGTCAGCGTACCATATCCCCCATCTTCGGTCAGCGCGCTCTCGTCAAAGCCGGTCAGCGTTTGCAGCTCATAGGTCATGCCCTTGTTGATCTTCAGACGAACCGTAAGGTTCTCCGGAACCTTCACGAAATCCGACGGCTGGAGCACGTGCCGCCCGCCGTCGCAGGTATAGTCCCACGAAACGCGCCTGCCGTCCTCCGTCCAGCCGGAGAACAGCCGGTCGATGGGCGGAAGCTCGTCATAAGCTGTGCCGCTGTCCCAACCGTACAGCTTCTCATACAGCCTTCTCTGCAATGCGAACAGATTGAGCCTTCTGCTGAATTCATTATAGGAATAATCGCTGTTCAGCACGATGTCCAGCGGGATTTCAGTATCCTTGTCGGTCAGCTCCCGGCCGAGCACCAGAATGCGGTGCGGCGCGACCGTGCAGTCGATATAGGCGTTTCCCTCGTCCGGTCTGTATTCCGTCCATGCGCTGTTTTCGCTGAAGCGATACGACATATCGATCTTCATCGACTGATCCCCGGCGCTTTTCGGGATTTCGATACTGTTCGAAAAATCCGTGAGCCAGGTTTTGCCGCCATCAAAGCTGACGCGGTTGATACGGATGTATTTTCCGAGATCGCTCGACGTCCAGTAGTAGATCTTTTCGCCGGCCATGACATAAGCATAGAGCGCGCGGACGATATCCGCGTCATTGACGACCTGACCGGCATACAGAGCATCCGTGCTGTCGATCCGTCCGGCGATCGTGACCTTGCTGTCGCTCGGCAGCGTGACCGTGCCGTCGTAGCGCGTGCCGCTGTCGAACCAGGGAATGTCCGGCCCCTTTTCCTCCGAGGTCTGTTCGGGCGGCTTGCCGTCCGTCTGCTGCGGCTTGCTCGGCGCGGGCGGCGTGACCGGCGTCACAGGGGTATCCGGCGTGGCCGTGCCGCCGGTCTCTCCGCCGGAGGACGAGCTTCCGCTGCTGCTGTCGGGCGTTGCCGGCCGGAAAGGCTGGTTCGGTGTGGTTTCTCCGCCGGTCGAAGGGGTCGCCGGCGTGACAGACGGCTGAGCGGTATTTCCGCCGCTGCTTGCCGTGTCGCCGCCGGTCGGGGGCGTTACCTGCGCCACGTCGCTCGGATGCAGCACGATGTCCGCCGCCGCAGGGTCTTTCACGATGTCGAGCACCGTCCCCGGCTGCACGCCCGCCGCACCGGCGGCCGGAACCGTTCCGGCGATGGCTGCCGCCGTGCCGTCCCTGTCGAGCAGCCCGCTCGGCTTTTCCTGCTGCTTCACATTCTCGAACAGATAGGACGCGCTGTCGCCGGTCTGCGGCTTCTGCTTCTCCTCGGCGCTTTCATCACGCTCGTATATCTCGCTCTCGCCGTTTTTCGTCTGCTCGTCCTGCCCGCCTATCGTATTTTCGCTCCCGTCAAAGTGCACCTGATTGGTGCGTATCGCGCGTCCTGCGCCGTCCGGTGTAAAATCCCGGCCGCTCGTAAAGGCATGGACTCCGGCCGCCGCGCCTGCAATCACTGCCGATGCAGCCGCAGCCGCGCCGATGGTTTTTACCGTGCTCGCTGTGCCGAATATCTTCGCGCCCGTCGCGGTATAAAGCTCCTTCAGCCCCATGCCTTTTACTCCTTTCTTTTCCGCTTCGCCAGATAGACGCCGATCGCCTGCTGAAGCATGGTGAAATCGACCGGCTTGGCAAAGTGACCGTTCATGCCGCTCTGAATGGACAGGCGCTCGTCCTCGACGAACGCATCCGCCGACAGGGCGAAGATCGGTATCGTTTTCGCGTCCGCCCTGTCAAGCGCACGGATGGTGCGCGCGGCGGTACGGCCGTCCATCTCCGGCATCTGCACATCCATCAGGATCAGATCGTACCAGTTTTCCGGATGATTCTCGAACGCCTCGACCGCAAGACGGCCGTTTTCTACACCCTCGACCTGTGCGCCCATTTCGCCCAGAATCTCGATCGCGATCTCCGCATTGATCTCGTTGTCCTCGGCCATGAGGATGCGGCAGCCCTTGAAGGCGTCATCATAACGCTGTTTTGCCGTTTCGCCCGGCGCTTCCGCCGTCTCGGCGGCCTGCTCCGCCACCGGCAGATGCAGGAACACGGTGAAATCCGAGCCCTTGCCCGGCGCACTGTCCACGACGATCTCGCCGCCCATCAGACGCACGAGCTGATCGGTGATCGTCATGCCGAGGCCGGTGCCGCCGAATTTTCTGCCCGTCTCGATGCTCTCCTGCTCGAACGGACGGAAAATACGGTTCAGAAAGGCGTGATCCATGCCGATACCGGTATCGTGAACGCGGAACATGAAGTCCGCGACGTTATCCTGAAGCATCATCTGACGGAACGTGACGATGATCTCGCCCTCGCTCGTGAACTTGACAGCGTTCGAGAGGAAGTTGATGATGATCTGGCTGATGCGCAGCTCGTCGCCGACGACACTGTCGACCGTCATATCCTCCAGATTGACCTCGTAGCGGATGCCGCGCGCCTGAAGCTGCTTGGCGAACATATCATACAGACGATCGCCCAGACCGCGCAGGCTGAACACCTTGTGCTCAAGCTCGACCTTTCCGGCCTCGATGCGCGACATATCCAGAATGTCATTGATGAGCGCGAGCAGATGAGCGGACACCTCGTCCGCCTTGTTCAGATACTGCATCGCCTCGTCTCCGGGACGCAGTCTGCTCTTTGCGAGCGAGATCATGCCGATGATGCCGTTCATCGGGGTTCTGATCTCGTGCGACATACGCGAGAGGAAGGTTGTTTTCGCGCGGCTCTCCTCCTCCGCCCCTGCGAGGCGCTTTTCGCATTCCTCGATGCGGTCGTGCAGTGCAGCGATGTCGCGGAAGCACAGCAGGTCGTACTCACCGTCGGGCGTGCGGCTGACGATGAAGCGCATCCAGCGTCCGCCGCCGCTCTGTACATCCTCATCGAACATTTCTCTGCCGTCCCACGCCATGTATTTTTTCCAGACCGCACGGCATCTGCTTTTGTCAGAAAAAGCGGCATTGAGATTAGCGATGTTGTCCCGCAGCGCCGCATATGACACGCCGAGCAGTTTTTCCGGATCGCCGGTGCAGGCGAGCAGCATCATATCCTCGCGCCGGAGCACGAGCATGACCTCGCCGCTCTCCAGCCTCAGGACGCGCTGAATATCGCGGTTCATCCCGACCGGCGCAAGCGATGCCCTGGTTTTTCCCGACTGCGTGCGCATGACGGCTGCTCTGCCGAGCAGCGCCGCCGCCGCAAGCACCTCTGCGCAGCCGACTGCCACGAGCGGCAGATTTGCGCCGAGCGTCGTCAGCATCTCGGTCACGATCCCCATTGTCCTTCCCCCGTTCTGCTCCGTGTATCGACGCAACAGGAGCCATAAATTATCAATTTATTATACCATAGCGGCGCTTAAAATCCAACCCTGTCGCCAACTTTACTGCTGCTGATGGTATAAAAGAATATCGACAGGCAAAAAGCAGCCCTTCCTGCATCAATCGCAGGAAGGGCTGCTCTTGTATTTAATTGAGGCGTTTTCTTACTGCAAATCCAACGACCGAAGCGAGAATCGCCTTGATAATAGCGGTCGGGATGAACGGCAGCACACAGGCCGTGATGCCGGCTGCAAGCGTGCTCTGCGTCAGCGCGCAGAACATCGCAACGCCGACCACATAGTTCAGCACCGTGCCTGCGACGAGCGCGACCACGAACGCACCCGGGAACGCCCTGCGGTGCTCCACGCCCCAGCCGATGACAAACGCCATCAGCGGAAACGAGATCAGAAAGCCGCCTGTCGGTCCGACAAACTTTGCAAGTCCTCCGGTGAAGCCTGCAAGCACCGGCACGCCTGCCGCGCCGAGGATGAGATAGATGACGGTCGAAACCGTCGAGAGCTTCGCACCCAGTACAATCGCCGCGAGCGTGACCGCGAACGTCTGCATCGTCATCGGAACGCCGCCCGGCATCGGAATGGATATCTGCGCCATGATTGCAATTACCGCTGCAAAAAGTCCTGCATAACAGGTTTCCTTGACGGTAAATGCCGATTTCGGCGCGGTTTTCGTTTCTGGTTGATTCATGTTGACCCCTCCCGGAGCAGTTTTTATCTGAAGCTATTAAACCATACTTCCGCGCCATTGTCAACCTATATTTTGTTTTTGGTTTACATTCGCCATTGAAAACAAAAAAGGCCCTGACCTCTGTCAGAACCTTGTTTGGTGCGGATGGGGGGACTTGAACCCCCACGTCCTTGCGAACACTAGCACCTGAAGATACGATTTTTGTGCATATAACCAGCTGCAAAATGAATAGAACGAGTATAAAACTTGATTTTTGTGCTGAATATGCGTTGGTTTGATGAAAAAAACGCAATTATCAACACTGAAAAATTCGAGAAAAAACCAGTAGGAAATCGGTATATTCTGGTAGAAAATCTATTTTGCAGAGGAAATTTTGCTTGGAAATACAATCTATTAGACACATATTAGACAGCTGTGCGTCTATACGGCAATGGGAATTACTCATTACTTTAGAAAAATACACGGCATATGCGACACACGAATCAATAAGTCAATGTTTAAGAGGTTTTTAGTTTGGTCGTTTATTTGCAGTATATAGTTGAAAAGATACTTTTACTGTTGTAAAATACTAGTATAAGTCGCTTCTAAAGTGTAAGTATACTATTTACAATAATAGTATTGCTATACCTGAGGTGATAATAATGGCCATTCTTGGGACGATGATTCAGACAAAAAGAAAAGAACTTGGGCTATCTCAAGAAAAACTCGCAGAAAAGATTGGAAAGACAGCCGGTTATGTCGGGCAAATAGAACGGGGTATCAGTTATCCTTCTTATTCCACATTGCTTCAGCTTGTTGAAGTATGAGAGATTGATGCTCAAGCATTGTTTAGCACTAATGATATCAATACCGATGAAAAATTTAAGCATGAGTGCACGCAGATTTTTTCGAGGCTTTCCCAAAAGCAACAACAATTGGCGCTCGGGATACTGAAGCTAATCTCAAGAAGTGAATTCTAAACGGAGTAATTTATGCAAGTTGCAATATGTGATGACGAGGAACAAGAGCGCGAGAGTATTGTGGCTCTATTAAAACAATATGCGCCAGATCTTGTGCCTGTATGTTTTTCATCTGCAGATAATCTGTTGCAGGCATCTCGGGATACTTTTTTCCCTTTGATCTATCTGGATATCGAAATGGATAGCACCAATGGTTTTGACGCGGCAGAGGAATTGATGGCGAAAACCGTAACTCCATTGATCGTGTTCGTTACAAAAAGCACTACATATACGGTGCGTGGATACGATGTGGCGTTTCACTATCTGGTCAAGCCGATTTGCGAACAAAAGTTTGCAGAAGTTCTGGAACGAGCACTTCACATCCTCACACCCAGATATTTTTGCTTTTCTTCCGAAGGTGTGCTGCAGCGCATTCCGCTGCGAGATATTCTATATTTTGAATCTCAAAGCTATATGCTGCTAATCCATACGCAGCATATAACATATAAAACAAGACTCAGCCTGAAAGATGTAGAATCCAATTTATGCAAAGCGAGTTTCTTTCGTATTCATGCCAGTTTTCTGGTGAATTTGCATTATGTAGTACGCATATTCAAAACAGACGTGGAACTGCAAGATGGAACTCTTTTAAAAATCAGCCGTGGCAAGAAAAAAGCCTTTGATTTGGCATTCACTGCATTTTTGAGGGCGAATATATGACTTTATTTATTGAAGCTCTCAGCGGAGTGATGGATACAGCCTTATTATATTTATTCGCTTCCGGATTTTTTACAAAATATCGTAGTGAAAAAGTTTTTTCAAAGTATTTTGTATTTTGCTTTGCTATCCTGATTATTAGTTGTGCTCCCCTCACCGGAATCATTCGCATGACAATCTGCTGGATTGCGATAAGCACTTTTTTATTTGCCACCTATAAGAGTACGATTTCTCACGCAATTTTAATATCAACCGCTTTTGCAACGATAAGCGCCCTATCAGATATTGTGTGCGAATATCCATTTTTCTTTTTAGGATTATCCAGAGAACGTATTCTGACAGAAGGACTGGCGCGCTGCATTTTTATTATTCTTGCTAAAATTACGAATTCATTTGTGATTATTCTTTTAGTCGCCTGCTTCGGAAAAAAACGTCTGCTCGATATTCCTCTTCGAGAATTGTTTCCACTTGCGACCTGCCAGTTTTTCAGCGCGTTTATCTGTATTGTATCGTTGGAATTAGTCGATAAGGTGTCTCATTTTCTTTTATTATTGCTAACCTTCTCTGTTATTGGTATCCTATATATCAATATTGTTTTTTTCGCCTATATGCAGTTTATCCGCACAAATTATGAAAATGAACAGCGCAGACGCTTGGCAGAACAACAGCTGCAATCTCAGCTCGCCTATTACCAGCAAGTAAAAATCACAAATGAACAAACGCGCAGCATGTGGCATGATATCCAAAAACAGCTTACGGCTGTCACCTCTTTGATGGCAAATAATAATATGGCCCAAGCAAGTGCTTCGCTGAAACAGATTACACAGTCTTTTCGCGAAATTAACCGGATCGTAGATGTTGATCATCCTGTTGTCAATGCGATTTTGAATGATGCGTTACAGAAAGCGCAATCAGCTGGAATCAAAATACAGATGGATGTTTTTATTTCCCCACAACTTTCGTTATCGCCGCTCGCCTTGAGTATCGTACTCGGCAATACACTAGACAATGCAGTGAACGCTTGCAGCGGCATTACAGATACATCCGTAAAAAAAGTAATTGAGCTGACATTACGACAAAAGGCAGGCATTCTGTATTACCGTCTTTCCAATCCATATGATCCTGTGTTTTCAAAAAAGAAGCGACAGGGTATTCACGGATATGGATTAAAAAATGTTACTGAATGCATCGAACAGAATGGCGGAACGATACTGATCGAGCAGGCAGAAAACCAATACACAGTTGAGATTATTTTCAGTCTATAAAACAATTGCGCGTCGCAGAGACAACACTCTGCGACGCGCAATTTTTTTGCGAATATTAAATCTAACCACATACGAAATCACCGTCACAAAGGACAATCTACATGGCAGCGTGTTTGTTTATCTACGAACGAACGTATAATATTATCATCCACGGCACTCTCGAAAGGGAACTGGACAAGGGAACGATTTCAGTCAATCCCTGCGACCGCGCTCGTTTGCCTCGCCAGAATCGTCAGGACCGTTTCAAGGGTCAAGCGTATACAGCTGAGCAGGCCAACAAGTTGTTGGAAGTTATTCATGGTGAAGTGCTGGAGCCGGTTATCATGCTGGGCCTGTTGTTTGGTATGCGCCGTAGTGAAGCGTTAGGCTTACGTTGGAGCGACATTGATTTTAAGAACCACACGATTATGATTTCCAATACGGTTACTCAAATGCGTACGCTGCTCATCGACGAGCATACCAAGAGCTTCACAAGCCACCGTATGCTTAGTGTGATGGACGATGTAATTGGATGCTTCAAGCGTTTGAAAGCGCAGCAGGAAGCAAATAAGCGCGAATACGGGGACAAGTATCACGACTCCGATTTCGTGTGCGTTTGGCCTGACGGACGTATCATCCTGCCGGGCTATGTTTCGCACAATTTCAAGAAGCTGCTGGCGAAGTACGATTTGCCAGAAATCCGTTTCCACGATTTACGCCATACAGCAGGAAGCCTGCTGTTGGCGCAGGGCGTAAACATTAAGCAGATTCAAGAATTTCTCGGTCACGCTGATGTAACGACCACGCTGAACATCTACACGCACACTGATGAGGAGGCGAAAAAGGAAACCGCTGCCGCGATGGGAAAAGTGCTGAAACTTGTCTAATACAATGCTAATGTTATCACAAATAATTTAGTGCGAAAACACAGGTCGTGCAAAGTATTAGACATCGGTATTAGACACCGGTTTTTCACAAATTACATCACAAAACTAAATACTCGAAAAAGTACAGAAAAAGAGCTGAAATCAAAAGATTTCAGCTCTTTCAC
>ERZ827440.1974-NODE-1974-length-19901-cov-6.104807_pt1 | contig 19901 bp, 14 predicted proteins | sample MGYA00519774_ERZ827440 | MGnify/ENA primary metagenome ERZ827440 (study PRJEB31778, sample SAMEA3449302) | human gut metagenome | biome: human gut; feature: human-associated habitat; material: faeces | place: United Kingdom | collected 2010/2012 ... | reverse complement strand
ATTCTATTGTATATCCTCCTGCACTATAATCATCCCTTACGGCTAATAGCAATCTTGCTTTTCCGCTTGAACCAGCAATTCCTTTTACATATATTGCTCCTTCTTCTAATGTTGAACCTTCTGTTGTTGCTTCTCCTGTTTTTACTATACTCATATTTCCATTCTTATCTTCTGCTTGTATCTTTATTTGATATGTTGTGTTTTGTAATAATTTTGTATATGTATACTCTTGTGAATATGCTTCATATGTTTTCCACTCAACTCCATCTTCACTTATTGAGTATAAGTATTTTGATATTCCTGCTCCATTATTTGTTGTTTTTATTTTTACTGTTATTGTATTTGATGTTTGTGTTGTTTCTGTTATTTCTATTGCTGGTAATACTTCTTTTGATGAATTATTTATATACATTGCCATTCTTGAGCCATATCCTAAGCCTTGGTTTAATAAGCTTGGATATATGTATTCTGTTATATTTTTATTTTGGCTTTTTTCAAAAGTATTTCCTTTTGCAATTCTTTGTGATGCGCTATTTCCAGTTTGAGTGAATTCAGAAACATTTGATACTAAGTCATATATGTTATTTATTTTATCATTCTCATAACTTCCTGTTGGCTTTTGCACATTTGATTTATTTCCATATGTTGTTGCTTGTAACTTTGATTTTTCATTACCTACTAACACCCAGTTTAACATTGCCTCATATTGTGCTCCCCATATCATACTTGTTGTTACATTTGTATTGCTATAGTATGTATTATTTGAATTTCTTGTACTATCTTGGTTATAGTACATTTTATACCATGTCATTTCCGACATTGGTGTTTTTCCTTTTTTAGATTCTGCTTTATCTCCGTTTAATGATGTTTCATATCTTGCAATATAAAATCCATTATATTTATCTGTACTATTTACCATATTTGTATACTCTTTATTCATATAACTTCCAAATTCTTTTACACTTGAAAATCCTAATGTTTCTGAATAGTTTTGCTCACTCGCATCATACTGCGTTCCTTTTACTGTTGTTACATCCCATGTATATCCATCATCGGCACTTCCTGTTATAAGTGTTGGCTCTCTTTGATATCGTGTCCCAATTCTGTAAGTGCTTGATAATGACCTATATGATTTTCCATTTACATATGAATATCCTGTATTTTCATATCCATTTCCACTTTGTTGTGCTTTTACCATTGGTTTATAGTATGTTACTTTACTTGATGTATTTGTTGGTACTTTTGTTACTCCTTCTATATCTTTTGTTTGATTTACTGGTACCCATACAAACTCATTTCCTTCACTATCTTTTAGCACCATTCCTGCCGAAATTTTATTTTCTCCTTCTGCTCCTGATACTTTAAACCCTGCTGGTATTACTGCTGTGTACTTGTTTTCATCTATATATGTTCTATTTTCTGCATAACTTGTTTCTTTTTCTGCTTGTGGTTTTGTTATTATTGTTGCCGTATTTAAACATTGTGTTACTTTTCCTGCTTCTGTTTGCATTAATACTTTTACTTTATATGTTTCATTTGCTTTTAACTGCTCTTTTCCTAATTTTTCTAGCATCTCATTTGTTACTTCTGCTCTATCATTCCAATTTGTACTTGTACTTATTAATTTATACTCGTCTTCTATACTTGACTTTGCATAGTAATCATATTGTTTTATTCCTGTTATTTCTTGCTCTATTCCTACTTTTAATCCATCTTCTTTTGCTTCGTATGCTAATATGTCATATGTTGGTACTTGATATTCTATTTGGGCTAGCTCTTTTTCTGTGTATGTTTTCTTTGCATTATTTTTTATTTCTTTTGTGTAATATTCTTCTGATCCATTTATTCCGTCATATATTCTTGCGTAAATGATATCTCCGTCTTTTAATATTAAGCTTGTTGTATTTTGTTCATTTATTGTATTTACATTACTGTTCGCATTATTTCCATCATTGTTTGTAGTATTTTCATTATCGTTTTCCGTAGTATTATTGTCACCATTTCCATTTTGTTGTTCATCTTGTAGGCCTAAAACTGTTCCTGTTTTTATTAGCTCTTCTTTCCAATTCTTTTCTGGATCAAACTGCTCTCCTTTTTCTATTTGCTCTGCTGTTAACACTTGATATTGTATCTCATATATATTTCCTTCTTCGTTTGTTGCTTCTGTATTTACTGTTACTATATATTTTCCATTACTCCAATACTCATCTGTATATGTTACTTCTCCTTCTAATTTCTTTGTTGCTATTTCTATGTCTTCTGCTTTTCCTACATTTCCTGCTTTATCTTCGGTTTCTACTTTTATGTAATATGTTGTATTTTCTTTTAGGCTCTCAAATGTATATGTTGTTGCTTCTTTTTCTATTGGTTCATTATATTTTATTTCTGTTCCATCTTTTGTTCCTAGATAATATTTATATTTTCCTGTTAGTCCTGAACCTTGCTCTACTGTTGTTACACTTACTGTTATCTCTTTTGTTGTTGATGTTCCCTTTATTGTTATTTCTGGTGCGGTTTCGTCTTTCCATACTGCATATAAGTTTATTTCTTCATTTGGTGTTGTTGTTATATTTTTTACTTCTTCTTCGTCTTGATATACTACTCCATTTATTGATTTTGTTGCTTCACTTGTTTCATTTGTTGGTTGTACTGTTTCGTTTCCTTCTGTTAATGCTTTTGTTGTTCCATTCTCTTGCTTTGCTACACTTCGTGCTTTTACTTCTTCCAAGCTTTTGGCTGTTGCCCAGCCTTTAAATGTGTAGCCTGTTTTGGTAAATGCATTTTTTGTTAGCTTTTGAGCTATGTCGTAGGTATGTACTTGTTTTTCCATGTTCCCTGTTCCTGTATTTGCGTTATATATTATTGTGTATGTATTTGCTATCTTTTCGGCTGTGGTTGTTAGTGTTATGTTTGTTGTTGGTACTATTATTTTTGTACTTTCTTTTGTACTATCATATTCACTTCCTAAATTTACTTCTTGCTCTTGCCCTTCTTCATTTTCTGCTCTCCAGCCTTTATAGTTATATGTGTATCCTGGGGTGTTTTCTATTGTTGCTTTTATTGTTACTTCTGCTCCCCATTTTATCTCTTTTTGTATTGTTTTTTGGTCGTCGCTTTCCACATTTTCTTCTTTTTTTGTGGATAAGTTTATTTTTGTTATATGCTCTTTTCCTTTTAGTGTTACTTTATATTTATTTCTTGCATAATACACATTTACTGTTGTTGTTCCATCTGCTTTTATTACTGTTTGTTCTGTTATATCTGTTTTTGCTATTGTACAATTTTCTAGCCCTATATCTTCTTTTTCTTCTGTTATTTTTTCGTTTGTTATTCCTTCTTTTATTTGTGTTTTATATAATTCATATTCGTCGTCATTTGCATGCTCTATATAATAATTTACTGTGTATGGTGTTTTATCACTTTCTTTTCTTGTCGCTTTTGCTGTTAGTGTTATTTCTGTTCCTTCTTCCATTGCTGGCCATGTATAATTTTTTATTGGGTTTTCTTGTATACTTGCCATTATTTCTTCTTTGTTACTTTCCCATTTTTCGAAGTTTGTTATATATCCTTGTCTATTTTCTATTGTTGCTTTTATTTCGTCTATTGTTTGTCCATAATAGTATTTATGTCTTATTTGCTCTGTTACTTCTGTTACATTTTCTCCTTTTTGTGTTGTTAAATATCCATATGCTCTTGCATAATATATTAATATTTTTGTGCTTCCATCTGCTTTTATTGTTTCTTCTGTTTTTTCTTCTCCTTCTGATCTTGCCCTTTTATAGTATATTCCATTTTTTACATTGTAATTTGTTGTTGTTTTTACTAAGTCTTTTATTTGTATTTTACTATCTGTTGTTCCTGTTTTTTGCTCTTTTAATACTGTTTCATATATTCCTCTTGTATTCATTACTAAGTGCTCTACTGTATATTCTGTATTTGTATTTGCTATCCATTGGGCGTATAGTGTTATTTCTTCTCCTTCTTCTGCTCTTAAGTTCTTTACTTCTTGTGTGTCATTATATATTTTTCCTGTTCCTTCTTTATCTTCTGTCCAACCTTTAAATGTATATCCTCTTTTTACATATGTACATTCTGGTAAGCTATATATTATGTCATATTTATACTTTTCACTTTTTAGCTCTCCTCCTCCTGTATTACTATTAAAGTTTACCGTATATGTGTTTGCTTCCCATTGTGCATACAATTTTATTTCTCCATTTGCTATTTGTACTAGATTTTTTACTTCTTCTTCGTTTTCATAATATGTTCCTGTTCCATCTTGTCTTGTATTCCAGTTTTTAAATCTATATCCTATTCTTTTATATTCATTTGCTTTTAATTTTTGGCTTTCTTCGTATGTTGCGTTTGTGTCTTCCATTTCGCCTATTACTTGTCCTTCTGGACTATTTGAATCATATTTTATTGTATATGTATTCTTTTCCCATACTGCATATAGTGTTATTTTTTCATTTGTTTGGGCTATGTTTTTTACTTGTTGTTTATCTTCATATTCTACTTTCCCTTCTTTTCTTGTTGACCAGCCTTTAAATGTATTTCCTATTTTTGTGTATGTATTTGCTTTTAAGCTCTTTTCTGCATCATATGTAAACACTTGTGTGCTTTTTTGCCCTTCTCCTCCGTTTGCATCGTATTCTACTGTATATGTTTTTGCACTCCATATTGCATATAATACTACTTTTCCTCCTTGCTCTGTTACTAAGTTTAATACTTGCTCTTCTTCTTCATAACTTGTGTCTGTTCCGTCTTCTGCTTTATTCCATCCTACAAATGTATATCCTGCTCTTTTATACTCGTTCTTTTTTATTTTTTGCTCTTCGTCATATTTTATCTTTTGGCTTTCCATTGTTCCTGTTCCACCATTGCTTTTATATTCTATTTCGTATTCGTTTGCTTTCCACATTGCATATAGTGTTATTTCTCCGTTTTTCGCTTTTACTAAGTTTTTTACTATTTGCCCGTCTTCGTACTCGTCTCCTGTTCCATCTTCTTTTGTATTCCATTTTTCAAATGTGTATCCTACTTTTGTGTATGTATTTGGTCTTAGTGCTTGCTCTTTTTCATACTCGTATTCCTGGCTTTCCATTTTTCCGGTTCCTGTGTTTTCGTTATATATTACTTTGTATCTGTTTGCTGTTTTTCCTACTGTTGCCTCTATTGTTACATCTTCATCTGGCATTTGTATTTCTGTTTCTTGTTTTGTTTTATCGTATTTTTCTCCTAGACTTTTTTGCGTTTCTGTTTTCCATTTACTGAAGTTATATGTATATCCGTCCTCTTCTTCTTTTGGAGTTGCTGTTATTGTTATACTTTCTCCGTACTTATATCTTGTTTCCATTCTTTTTTTCGGTTGCTCAAATTTTTCGTTGTCTTTACTTGTTCCTGTTGATATTCCTTTTGATGTTACTTGATCTACATTTTCTCCTGCTATCGTTGTTAGTGTGTATCTTGCCCTTTTATAATACATATACACATTTGTTGTTCCATCTTCTGCTATTTTTACATTTGCTACATGCTCTCCTCCATATGTTTCTGTTCCATATTCATATATCGCATTTGGTATGTCTATTGCTATACTACTTAATGTTAATTCTGTATCTGTTGGTTTTTCGTTTTGTTTTGTTGTGTATAGTGTATAATTGTTGTCGTTTGCGTTTTCTACGTAATAATATGCTTTATATCCTACTGTTTTCGCTTCTGGTTTTGATTGTATTCCTGTTACTTTCGTTTCTACTGTTACTGTTTTTCCCATGTCTTTTGTGTCTTTTAAATTGTTTTCGTATATTTCTTCTTCTGTATTTCCTGTTTTGTATTCCCAATTCCAATATATTCTTACTGTTTTTTCTTTGTTTACTTCACTTAGTGGTATGTTGTCGTTTATTACTATTTCATTTTCTTCTACTGGTAGCTCTACTGTGTATTTTTCGTCTATGTAGAATTTCATGTTTTCTGGCTTATTTTCTACTTTTACGTTTATTATGTAATTTATACCTACTTCGCTTCCTGTTCCATCTAATTTTAAGTCAAAATATCCGTTTGTTCCTGGAGCTATTTTCCCTTCTTGCACATTGCTGTTTGGATTTATTGTGTTTATTAAATTAAATGTTTTTGAGCCGTCTTCTGCGTCATTTACTTTGAAGCTCCATTTTGCTATTGTCGCTTCTCCTGCTCCTTGGCTTTTTCCTATGTATTTGGCTAGTCCATATCCTATTACTATTGTTGCTAATGTTATTATTGCTAATATGATTACTATTATTTTGTTTTTCGCACTTTTCATATTGACCTCCGTTTTCCTTTGCTCCCTGTTGCTTTTTATATGTTTTCATTGTTATTTACTTCTTATATTATTTTTATAATATATATTTATATTGGTTATTTCAAATCGCTGTTTCTTCTGTTTTTTGGGCTTATATATACGGATTCGTGCTCTTTTTGCTTTGTTTCACTTTTGTGATTTTTTTATTTCATTTTCGTTACAAGAATTATTGGTTTTGCTTTTATTTTTTGGATATTTTTTCTAGCCTTATTTTGCGTAAGAAAAATGCTCTATGGTATAATTTTTCCATAGAGCATTTTTGTTGTTTCGTTTTTATTTTCTGTTTAAATTTTTATTTTACTTTATTTACTTTTTTAACTATTTATTTGTTCCTTGCTTAAGCCTGTTACTGTTTCTATTATTTCTATTGCTATTCCTTGTGCTAGCATTTTTTTGGCTATTTTTGATTTTTCTTCTGCTATTCCCTCTGCTTTTCCCTCTTCTTTCCCTTTTGCAATACCTTGCATTTCACCTTCTTGTAATGCTTCTGATAGTTGTGATATTCTATCTATTTCTGCCCATTCTTCTGCCATTGCTATTCTTCTTACTTCTTCGTCGGCATTAAGCTTTTTTAGTTGTTCTACTGCTTCTTCTAGCTCTTTTTTGGTTCTTACCATTTCTTCCATCTCCCTTCCTTTTGAATTTATTATAAATTCTAGCCAGAGCTCTTTTTTCCCTAAGGTTTTCCTTTGTTTTATATATTTTTTTAGCTCTATTATATGCATTTGTATTAGCTCTTCGTATTCTATTTCTGTATGTCTTTTTGTGGCAAATTCTATTATTGTATGATATTCGTTTACGTTGTTTAATACTTTTAGTGGCTCTTCCATTATTACTATTACTGTTGTTTGTTTTAGCTCATTGTATTTTTTCATCTTTTTTAAATCTGCTAAATATATGTCTATTCCGTAACTGAAAAACCTTTTTATTATTCCTGAATAGTTCTTTCTTTGCATTTCTATTATGTATTTTCTGTCGTTTTTATCTTTGGCTATTACATCTGCTATCATTTGTTGGTTTGTACATCTTATTTTTCGCCATTTTACCTCTTTTCTTTATTTTAACATTTTGTTTAATTTTATTCAAGAGTTAATTTTGCCGTCTTAATTAAATTTTATTGCTTTTTATGATGATATTTTAATTAGAGCAAACCTGTTGTGTATGTTTTTGTGGTATAAATTTACTTACACTTTTTGAAAGAGTGATTGTTTGATAATATTTTTCTTTTACTTTTGGAATTTTTTTAGAATTAACTTTTTGTTAAAATAATTTTTTTGAATAAAATTTACCATAACATCTTACAATATTTTCTTACATATTTCAAGCATTTTTTCTCGTCAAATTATTACATTATTTGCACTTTTTAACTATAATACCTGCTTTATTATAACTTTTAGCAAAAATTCTATAAAAAATGTGCAAAATGAAATAAAGTGAACTCCAAATAGTTTTTTATTATTAGTCTACTATTTGGGGTTCACTTTAAAAACACTGTTCTTTACTTTATTTCAAATTCAATTTATCATTTGTTGACGCTCTCATAATTGATGATAATTTACTAGTTAATAAAATAACTAAATTTTATGTTTTGTATTATAACAAATTTATTTATCAACCACTACACTATTAACTCTAGTTATTTTATTATCAGATATTCTTACTTCAACAGTATTTTCTTTAGAAGATATATAATAATAAAACTCACCTTTTCGCTCTATTTTTAAAACTTCCAAATTATCTTTATTAACTTTTTCGCCTAGCTCCTCAAATTTTTTTATTGCAACATTAATAGCTTTTTTCTTTTGTTTATCTTCATCATCCTTACGGATTTCAGTCGTTTTATCGTTTCCATCGCCTTTTATGTTACTATTGTTTTTCACTCCCACAAAAATTGCAACACCAATTATCCCTAAGGCGATAATACTTATAACAATAATTCTAATATTTCTTCTTCTATTTTTTATTTTTCTTATCTTATTTGATTTTTCATTTTCCTCTTTCATAATTTCGTATAACATATTTTGTAATATGCATACATTCCTCCTTTGCTAAAATATAGTTTTATTATGTCAGTAGGGACGGAGCTTTTGACCCCGCATGCCCACTAACAAATCTTATCTTTCATTTTTCTTTTTACTAAAACTATTACCAACACTGTTTCAAACACTGCCAATGTTATTAGTGAAACAATTATTGCATCACCTTTTTTTACACTTCTTGCTATATATTTATTTTATTACTTCTTTTGTATTTCCATCTTTTATATCATCAACTACGTCTTGTAATGTTTTATTTATTATTATTTGAACTACTGCATCATCTTTATTATCTAATACTGTTGTTTCATTAAACTTAGGCTCATTTTCTGTTGATATTATTTTTGCTTCATTTGATTTATATCCTTTATTTTGTGTATTTTGTTTCCAATTTAATACTACTACATATTCTTTTGTTTCCCCTTTTATTTTTCAAATCTTTCCACTCCTATTCTTATTTAATATTACTTTCATTTTTATATTATTTAACTACATTGTCAAATTTCATTTAATACTATCTTTTTTGAAAAATCCTTAGGGGTTCACACTTTTTCTGTCTTTTATTATATATATTTCATTTAAATTACATTTGTATTACGATTCTATTTTTACAAACCATTTTAACAATTAATGTTACTGTTCCGTAACACTTTTTATGTAAGAGCGGATTTATAACTCCGCTCTAATATTATTTACTGCAATTCATCTCTAACCTTTTGTATTTCACTTTGAGTTGCTTGTTCAGCAGATTTATAATATCCTTTTGCCTGTGCAACTTTAAATAATTCAAATTGAAAACTTTCATCATTATTACGAATTTGTTGAATAGCTTGTCTTAATTGCATGTTTTCAGTTTCAGAAATAACTCCTTGATATGTTGTAAGTTCAGATTTAATACCAGCTAAAATATCATTAACCATTGTTTTTTCATCCATAAAACTTCCTCCTTAATCATTTAAAAAACTCATTAATTTTTGTTTTGTATTTAATGCATCCTGTGCTGATTTAGAAAATATTTGTTTTATTTGCGGATCAACAGCTTGTGAAGCATATGCATTTAACTTTTGATAAGATGTTTCATTAGCTCCTATAAGATGTCTCAAATTTTGTAATTCAACTAAACTTAAATTTGGCATAATACACCCTCCATTTCTTATTTTTAAATAATAAACACATTAATATTATTATCGAAAAAAGTTTATTATATTCAAAAACAAAATTATAATTTATACTGCTTGCATTACAAATATTACAATATTTTTAAAGTGTAAACTAAAAAATGTAAACTAATTTACCATTTTTTATTGAAAAACCGCAAAAACCGTGGTACAATTTAACTGCTATAATTTTTTTATTTAATGCAAGTTCTTTGTATTAAAACTTATAGCACTAATAAATGAAAGGATGAAAGATATTGAACAAAGATCAGAACGATTATTTCAATGAAATTTTTGGTTCGATCAGCTCTTCAAAAGATGTCCGGATTGTGTTCAGTCTTGTAGAATATCTTGCATCTATTGAACATACCAATATTTCAATAGATTGCATTATTTCTGCAATTCTGTTCTACTACAAAGATGAACATCCCGAAGATTTTGTCACCAAACTTTACCCGGCCGCGCTGTACTATCAGGAGTTTCGAAAGACTCTTGAAAATTCCGATGTAAGTATTTCGTTCGCAAACTTTGCAAACGAAAAACCGCTTTTTCAGCCTTATTGTCCACAGATAACTGATGATGTTGAAACACTTTTCACCCAGTTATACGATTACGACAATATGACTATCACGATTCCGTTTCTGCTATTCGTCATCTGCGAAATATGTACAACAAAGGATTTTCAAAAACTTCCTCTAATTTGCACTAATCGAAAAAATTTCGATAAATTGCATGCATATTTGCGCAAAAACTTTCAGTATATATCAGCCTACAACAAAGAGCTCACTATTCCTTGCGGAACTGACATGACTTTCAATGCTGATAAATACGATCCCATAATTGGACGCGAAACTGAAATTTCTCACATTTTACGGATTTTAAGCAAACGTACCAAAAACAATCCTCTCCTCATTGGAGAGCCTGGTGTTGGTAAAACCCACATCGTTGAGTCACTCGCCAAAAGGTTTGTATCGGGTCAAGTTCCTCAAAGATTACTTGGTAAAAAAATTGTCAGCCTAAATATTGCAGAGCTGATATCTGGTACTAAGTATCGTGGCGAACTGGAAGAAAAAGTTCAAAATTTCTTAGATGTAATATCTGCAACTGGTGTAATAGTGTTTATTGATGAATTACACACATTATTCCATGACTCATCTAACGAAGACCTAGCTAGTATATTAAAACCTGCTTTATTAAATCCAAATGTATGTATTATTGGTACAACAACCAATAAGGAATACAGAATCATCGAAAAAGACCCTGCTTTTGCAAGACGATTCGATGTAGTTCGCATTTGTGAACCAACTATTAATGAAGCAATAGAAATTCTTCAAGGCTTACAGTCTATTTACGAAGATTTCCATTCCGTTGAAATTCCTAGCCAAGTCATTGAAGATTGTGTGAAATTATCAGACCGATATATTTCCACCAGCAGTCTACCAGACAAAGCAATTGACATCCTCGATGAGGCTTGCTCTAAATTGGAATGCAATTTTGATCTCAAAAGACCGGTTCTTACAACAAATGTAATTTGTGAAATAATTACTGAAAAAACCGGAATTTCAATTTCTGATTTTAGCTCCAGTAAAAAGGAAAAATTGCTCAAGTTAGAGCCAGCATTAACCGCTAAAATTATTGGTCAAGATCATGCAATTTCAAACATAGTTCGTGCAATTAAACGTGCTACACTTGATTTGCAAGATTCTAACAAACCAATTGCAAGCTTTTTATTTGCTGGAACAACCGGAATTGGAAAAACCGAAACAGCCAAAGTTCTTGCTAGCGAATTTTTCCAAGACCCACATGCCCTAATTCGCTTAGATATGAGCGAATACCAGACAAAGGAAACCGTTACAATGCTTACTGGTTCCTCGCCTGGCTATGTTGGTTACGAAGATGGTGGTCAACTTACTAATGCTGTAAAGCGTCATCCATACAGTATTATTCTTTTTGACGAAATTGAAAAGGCTCACCCAGATGTTCTTGACATTCTACTACAAATTCTTGATGATGGTAGACTTACAGATAACACTGGTACAACAGTGAACTTTAAAAATACCATTGTAATTTTAACAACAAACATTGGAGCAGAAGAAGTCCAAAAAAATGTATTAGGTTTTAGTGCAACAGACACTTCTTTGTATGATGAAAAAACCATCATATCCGAAATAAAAAAAGTTCTACGACCTGAACTAATCAACCGTCTTAGCAACATTGTTGTTTACAACTCGTTAACCAAATCGGACTGTGAAAAGATTGTTAAAATCTATTTGGAAAATTTTCAAAACAAGCTTCACACAAAAGGTATTGAGCTAAAATACTCGGTGGATCTTCCACAACAGTTAGTGGAAAAAGGCTACGACAAAACTTACGGAGCAAGAGAACTTAAGCGAACTTTTGAACATGTTATTGTTGACAATGTAACTGACTTAATTTTAACAAAAAACCCACCAACAATTTATATTGATTCATCGTTTAATCTTTCTATTAGTGCAAAAAATGCAAACATAAAATAAACTTTGCAAAAAAAGGAAAGCTAACACATATTATTTGTGTTAGCTTTCTTGCTTATTTAAATCAGATATTGCTAAGGTTATTAATTTATCTAGTAATTCACTATATGACAATCCACATTTTTCGAACAATTGTGGATACATACTTATTGTTGTAAATCCTGGCATTGTATTTATTTCGTTTAAATAAACTTTATTTGAATTTCTATCTATAAAAAAGTCTACTCGTGAAAGACCTTTTCCATCTACTGCTTTAAATGCTTTAACTGCCATATTTCGTATACTTTCGGTTTGCTCTTTGCTTAAATCTGCTGGCATTTTTGTTTTTGATTCTGGATTTGAATATTTAGCATCAAAACTATAAAATTCCTCTGCAGGCAATATTTCACCTAAAATAGATGCTTCGACATCCTCATTTCCAAGAACTGCACATTCAATTTCTCTTGCATTAATTGATTCTTCTACTATTATTTTGCTATCAAATTGAGATGCATATTTTATAAATTTTTCTACCTCCTCTAAGTTATGGGCTTTATTTACACCAACAGAAGAGCCAGAATTTGATGGTTTTATGAATACTGGTAATCCTAATTTTTCTTCAATTTTTTTACTTAAATCTTTTATATTTAATTTAATTTCGTTTAAAGATTCATCCACAAAAATGTATTCTTTCTTTCCTTTTTTTACATACATATGTTTAACTTGCGGAATTCCAGCTTTTTCCAAAATTACCTTTGTATATGCCTTATCCATACACACACAAGACCCAAGTACTTTGCAACCAACATATGGAAGTTTTAGTAATTCAAATAGTCCTTGTATTGTACCATCTTCACCATATAGTCCGTGTAATACTGGAAAAACAACATCAACAGACTTTAATTTTTGTAATACATTTTCAATTTTAGAAATTTCAGTTGGCTCTTCCCCAACTTTTAAAATATCAATTGTCTCAATTTTTTTATCATATGAAAACCATTCACCATTTTTACTAATATATATCGGTATTATTTCATATTTTTCTTTATCTAAATTTTTTATAACAGATGTACCAGAAACAACAGAAACATCGTGCTCTGTAGACATTCCTCCAAAAACAACTCCAACCTTTAAATTGTTCATAAAATCGCATCCTTTCAAAAAACAATTTCTTTTAATAGTATTCTAAATAAAAATCATAATTCATAATTTTGTGTGTTTTTAATTTCAAATAATAATACTGTGAGTTAATTTTGTCAATAAAAATTCAATATACCCCCATATTTACAAATACCCCTATAAGGTATATACTCCATATGGTGGTGATAAAATTGAAAGAATGTTGTAAAAAGAAAACCGTAAGAGGTGAAAATGAAAAAAAATTAATAAACAACAGATTAAATAGAATAGAAGGCCAAATAATGGGAATAAAAAGAATGATACAAAATGATGCATATTGCACAGATGTACTAATTCAGCTTTCAGCAGTAGAAAATGCAACAAAAAGCTTATCAAACCATATTCTTGAAAACCATTTATATTCTTGTGTTTCAAGAGATTTAGAAAATGGTAATTTAGATGTAATAGATGAACTAATAAGCTTATTCAAGAAATTTAATAAATAACAATATAAAATAAATTTATAAAAAATATACGTACTTGCAAAGGCGAGAAAAAAAGGAGGAAATTAATTATGAATAATTTAAAATTAAATGTAACAGGAATGGCTTGTGGAGGATGCGAAAAACGAATAATAAATGCACTAAGCCAAATATCAGGAGTTACTAAAGTAACAGCAAACCATAGTACAGGAATAGTTGAAATAGAATGTTCTCAAGCTTTAAACAAATCAGAAATAATTGAAAAAATAGAAGATTTAGGATTTGAAGTTGATCAATAATATTTATATAAAATCAGAAAGGAACAAATCAAAAAATGAAAAAAATAATATTATCTATAGATAGTATGACTTGCAGTGCTTGCTCCAATGGTTTAGAAAAATATTTAAATAAACAAAATGGCATTATAAATGCAACTGTAAACCTAGTAATGGCAAATGCCACAATTGATTATGATGATAATATTTTAAATCAAGAAAAAATCGAAAAGTATATAAAACAAGCAGGCTTTTCTAGTGCTGGAATATTCAAAGAATTCAAAATTGAAAAGTCCAATAAAAAAGAAAAAACAAAATTCATTACATTCACAATTTTAGCAATTATATTAATGTATATTTCAATGGGACATATGATAAATTTGCCAATTCCAGCAATACTAAATCCACATATTAATCCACTTATCTACACATCTACCCTACTAATACTAACAATTTCATTTTTAATATATGGATATGATATTTTAAAAAGTGGTTACAAAAATTTAATTCATAGAATTCCTAATATGGATACTTTAGTTTCAATTGGTGTTCTAAGTAGCTTTTTTTACAGCGTTTATGGAATGTATATGACCTTAAAAGGAAATCATTCTTATATAATGGATTTATATTTTGAATCATCAGCCATAGTAATATATTTTGTAAAACTAGGCAGATACTTGGACAAAATAAGCAAAGATAAAACAAAAAGTGCAATTCAAAAATTAGTAGAAATAACACCAAACACGGCAACAATCGAGGAAAATGGAACTGAACGAACCGTAACTTTAGACGAAATAAAAAAAGGCACAATCGTTATAGCCAAACCAGGAGATAAAATTGCCGTAGATGGCGAAATTATTGAAGGAAAAACACATTTAGACGAAGCATTCATAACCGGTGAAAGTAAACCATCTACAAAATCTGTAGGAGAAAAAGTAATAGCAGGAAGTTTAAATTATGATGGAATAATAAAATACAAAGCAGAAAAAATTGGAAAAGATTCAACAATATCAGAAATAGTACGACTTGTAATTGAAGCAAGTAACACAAAAGCACCAATTGCAAAAATGGCAGACAAAATTTCAGGATATTTTGTCCCAGCTGTTATTTTAATTGCAATAATAACATTTATCGCTTATTTATCATTAGGATTTAATGTTTCTACAGCATTAACGACATTTGTAACAATTTTAGTAGTAGCTTGTCCTTGCAGTTTAGGTTTAGCAACCCCTCTTGCCATAATAGTTAGTGAAGGATTATGCGCAAGCAACGGAATACTTGTTAAAAAGAGCGAAATACTAGAAAATGCATCAAAAATAAATACAATAGTTTTCGACAAAACAGGAACTTTAACATATGGAAATCTGCAAATATCAAAAATATATAACTACTCAAATTTAACAAACGAAGAGCTTATAAAATTAGCCGGTAGCTTAGAGCAAAGTTCCACACACCCCATCTCAAAGGCATTTACTTCATATATGAAAGAAAAAAATATCAACAAATTAACCCCAACAAACTTTCAAAATCTTCCAGGATACGGAATTATTGGAGAGCTAAATAACGAAGAAATTATGCTTGGAAACAGAAAACTAGTTGAAAAATATTCAATACAAAATTCACATATAGAAGATGAAAACACATTATCTTCAGATGGAAACACTATAATTTACATTATAAAAAATTCAGAAATAATTGGACTAATTGGAGTTAATGACATAATTCGCTCAAATGCAAAAAATGTCATAAAAAAATTAAACAACAAACATATACAAACAATAATGCTAACCGGAGACAACAAATCCACAGCAGAAAAAATAGCAAGAGAGCTAGGAATTACAAAAGTAATAGCCAATGTTCTACCATCAGAAAAAGCAGATATCATAAAAGATTTAAAACTATCCAACAACAAAGTTATGATGTGCGGAGATGGAATAAACGACAGTCCCGCCCTAGCCAACAGCGACATCGGAGTAAGCGTACAAAGCGGAACAGACATCGCAATGGACTCATCAGATGTTATATTAACCCAAAACGACTTAAACTCAATTTTAAAACTAATCACAATAAGTGAAAAAACAATAAAAAATATTAAACAAAACCTATTCTGGGCATTCTTTTATAACCTACTAATGATTCCAATAGCCATCGGAATACTAAAACCACTTGGAATTTCAATAAATCCAATGATAGCAAGCCTAGCAATGGTCTTCAGCAGTATAACAGTTATTTTAAACACACTAAGACTAAAAAAATAATGGAAAACGGGAAAAGAAGAAAAAGAGGGAAAAGGGGACGGTTCTCTTTTCCCTCTTTTGGGAATTTGGGACACTTCTTACAGAACTAACGGTTGAAGAATAAAATATTTTTCAAATAAAAAGGAGATAAAAAATCAATTTTAATTTTTTATCCCTTTTTTATTTTATAATTTTTAATTTTTTAGAAACCGAATTTCTCCATTCTTTCATTTTCTTGATTAGATAAATCTTTTAACCACTCTGCTAACCCAATAATATCATCATTTTTTAAAAATTCAAAATATTTTACTCTATCGTCCTTACTAATTACAACAGGTGGAAGATTATTTTTTATTAATTCATAATTAAGCAGTAATCTGCCAGTTCTTCCATTTTCATCTTCAAATGGATGAATTTTTTCAAACTCAATATGGTATTTTGCAAGTTTATAAAAAATGTTTTGTTCATCATGATTATAATTATAAATAAAATAATTCATTAAATTTGGAATTTTTTCTGGTGCTGGTGGAATATGTTCACTACCTCTAATAAACACTTGAACAGTTCTATATCCTTCAGTATCCTTTATATCTCTATTTATGGTTTCATTTAATTTTTTAATGAACCCCTCATTAAATTCATCATTATTTTTTAAATTTTTAAAGACCAATTCTAAAGCTTTTTTATGATTAATAGCCTCATATATTTCTCTTGGCTCTTTTCCTCCAATTTTAAAGCTATTGTCATTGTAAAGGATTGCGTATGTTTCAGCATAAGTTAGTGTGCTCCCTTCAATAGCATTTGAATGGTATGTACTTCTTGTAATTAAATCCTCTAAGTAATCATTATTGTTTAATATAAATTCTAAAATGCTCATAATTTTACCTCTTTTATATTTTTCAAATATTTTAGCCTATTAATTTCCAAACGTTCATATATATAAACTTTTTTATATGGTCAAATTTTATCACAACAGATTTTCAAAGTCAATTATGAGGTGAGAAAAGAGAACCATCCCCTTTTCCAACTTTTCTTCTGTATTCATCATAAAATTTATCAGAAACAATCTTAAATTGTTTCATTAGCTCTTCCAACGATATATCTTTCGTTGCTTTTGTAAGTTCAACATTTGTTAATTTATTTTTATATACTTTTCTCATGAATTCATTTAATTTATTTGTAAATTCTGCTATAAAATACGCTCTATTTTTTACATCAGGTTTCTTTCGCGTTGCTATATCTTCTATTCTATCGAAAGGCGATACTATTCCTCTATCTGTTGCCATTAAGTCGGCTATAGTTAAAATATTATCGTATTCATTATACTTATAATTCTCTAAAAATTTAGTTATATCATCTTTTGCAGTATTTTCTTCCCATTGTGGATTACCTTTATCATCTATAAAAAAACCTTCCTCTGCTGGTTCGTTATTAGCACATCTGTTTCCATTTATAAATGAATGAGTTAAACAAGCAATCGCCTCTGAATTCCAACCCAAATCAATAAGTTTTTCATATCCTACAATAACATGCTCAAATGAATGAGTATACTTTCTACCATAATCATGTAGTATTCCTATTTTTTGAGCTATTTCCGGATTAAGTCCTTCCATAAGAGCAAACTGTTTGCATAACCTTCCTTCAAATAAAGAATGGCTTATCCAACTACTTGTGTTAATTTTTCCATCTAAAATTGTATTATTTCCCAAATGTTGACCATTATCAATACATTTGTATGCAAGCTCTAATAATATTTTTTTGTATTCTATTTTAAGACCATTTTTTTGTGTCATCTCATAAGCTTCATTTTCTGTTAATTTTAAATTATATTTTTTTATAAATGTTTTTTGAATCAATATAATTAAATTAGATAAATCTTCCTTTTTTATGTCCTTCAAAACTAATAAAAAAGCATCTTCAATTGTGTTATTATTTTCGTAATTATATTCTTTCGAATGTTCTAAAGCCTCTTTTTTATAATAATCATTTTCAAAATTTAATTTCATTTTTATCTTCTCCTTGCAATTAAGTTCTATCTTATTATATCTTATTTTCTCTTATAAAAAAAGTTTTACAAAAACAAAAAAATTATCTGTCAAATAATATGTGGTAAATTTTTTATTTGCTTTCCTAATTTTATAAATGAAAATTTGTCATCTATATTAATTTTAAATAAAACCAAAATATTTTCTTCATATTCATGTCTTATATCATAAAAATACACACAAACTTTCCGATGCTTTCAAAAAATGAAGTGGTAATTTATACTACCACTCCATTTGATTTAATTATCTCTTTTTAAATTTCTTCTATATTCTAAAAGTTTTTGCTTTCTTATTTCATTTGATTTTTTTAAATTGTTAATTTGTTTATCATATAAAGCACATAAAGATTTTACTTGTTCTTCTGTAAGTTCTTCCTCTTTTATTTTTCCACAACGATATTGCTTTTGAAGTTTTAACAATTTAGTCTCTTCATTTTCAACATTTTTAATTTCTTCAATAAAAGAGCTTTTATTACTTTTTTGATTATTAATAGTAGTCTTCTCTATAACCTTAGTCGATTCAACATTACTATTTTTTTTACCAAACAAACTTCTAAAAAAATTTTTTATTTTATAAAATATACTATTTTCATTAATTTGTACTAATGATTTATCTTGAGTATTTTCCTTCATAATATTTATTCTCCTATACTTTTACCTTCTTTTTGTTGATCTATTAAAGCTTCTGCTTGAGAAATCGTTTTAGCTTCTGCTTCTAAAGCTGATAACTCCTTTTCTTTTCCGTGCTAAACTTAATTCATTTGTTTTATATTTATTTTTAGCCATATAGTCCAGTGTATAATGCATTTTTCTTCCAGTCAGTGCTGAAATATGTTCAAATTCAACAGCGTAACCTTCTCGTGGGCTTTCAACTAATGAAGTAAAAACCTGTTCAGGTACTTCTGCAACTATTGGTTGTAGATTATCCTTTGTTCCTTTAGGAATAGTAGAATCGAATATATAATAATTCCCATCATAAGATACTAAGTTAAATGCATGTGCTTCTTTCTGTGGCTTTTCATCATCTCTTTGTACTTCTATTCCTGTCTGTTTAAAATATGACTGCAATCCAGGTAACTTTTCAGAAGTATATTTTAATAAATTTTGTGATAACATTGCTCTTTCGACACATGCTGCTGCATTTTTTCCTTTTAAATCAGATACTTTTCCTCTTTCCAATGAGAACTCTCTCACATCATCTTCTTCTGGATAATTTTCCATTCTACTCCCCATATTACTATAATCTCCAAAATATTCTTGAACTGTCTCAGCAACATATCTCATTGCATCTTCAAATTTAATATCCTTTACATTAGATAATTTATTTTCTAATATATCATACGCATCTTTTACATCTCCTAATTGAGCATATATAAGATTCATCCCTGATCCTAACAACGCAACTTCATTTTTAAATACTCCATCAAATGTTGATTTGGGATTTCTAACCCAATTCATAACATATCCAGCAGCTCCAAAAGAATTTGTATTATCTAACTTTAAATTTTCCATAACTTCCTCCCAATCTTTCAATTATTTTAATTCAAAAAACATACTATATCTCACTACTTTTTTGATTTTTCTTTTTAGTCTAATTGGTATTGTTATTTTTATTTTATCATTTTCAATTAGACTCTTCAAGTAATTTTTTCTAAATATTGTTCTTGCACATGTAGGTTAGTCAATCATTTGTCACAAATTATTTAAAATAAATACTTTGAGCAC
>ERZ827440.1970-NODE-1970-length-19918-cov-9.109802_pt1 | contig 19918 bp, 20 predicted proteins | sample MGYA00519774_ERZ827440 | MGnify/ENA primary metagenome ERZ827440 (study PRJEB31778, sample SAMEA3449302) | human gut metagenome | biome: human gut; feature: human-associated habitat; material: faeces | place: United Kingdom | collected 2010/2012 ... | reverse complement strand
TATCTCCCGAAATCATCTTTCCGGCTTCCGTTTTCTCCTGTCTGCGGCGGAAATGTGCTTCTATTTTCAAAAGAAGTACCGAAAGACTAAACGGCTTTGTAATATAATCATCTGCCCCTGCTTCATATCCCATGACCTGATCCATCTCCTGATCTAGTGCTGTAAGACAAATAATGTATGTATTATAATTGCATCTCATCCACCTTACAAATTCCAGTCCATTCCCATCCGGAAGATTCACATCACAAATGGTAACATCCACATTATTATCACTTGCAATTCTTTTCGCTTTTTTCACTGATTCTGCTGAAAAAACCTCATATCCGGATTTTTTCAGTGAAAATGTAATTCCACGATTTAAATTTTCATCATCTTCAACCACGAGTATACCTGGCATAGCATATGCACCTCTCTTTATTAACTATTTTTCCGGTTTTTGTTGGAACAAAAGAAAAACAGTTTCCACATGCGGTGTCGTTTTTCACTGCTTTAACAGTACGCCGATTTGTTTTGGGCATTTTTGCGAATGGCATTAACACCCTTTCAATGTCCACTTTTGTGCTTTCAATGTCCACTTCTCCACTCTCAATGTCCACTTCTGCAAACCTTCCACTACTCAAAAAGTTCTAATTCTGCAGATTGTCGTTTTCGCTTAATAGAAAAACCAAGTCTTTTTTCATCTCTTCAAACTGTTCTATTATAATATTTAAGCTCTTTTCAATATTTTGAACTTGGACTTCCGATGTTTTCCCATACTTATATGCAATTAATCTCTCACCTACTATGTGATATGACCAGCTTTCAGAATACGTTCTATCTCTTTCCTCATTGTGAATTGCAAAACCAATTGGCAAAAGATTATTTCGCATACCAATACTTACTGCCATGGGAGATATTCCGAGGTAATCTGCCGCTATTTTACATGTAATCTTATTCATATTTCTAATGTCGTCATCTGTATATTTTTGCATAATTCACCTCTTTTTATAATAGAAAATCATTATATCAATCCTTAATTTACCAATAGCCCTTGAATTCTCCATATCCTCATGCTGTAGCAAAATTAACATTCCTATCAAGGTCTTGACCGTTGAAGTCTTCGGGTATAAGTCGGTATGAGGCCATTGGTATCACGTGTAACCTGACGAGACCCTTCCGTTTGAACTATTCGGAAATTCCGAATAGTTGCCGTCTCTTCTAATTCACTATCTGCATAAATTTTTTTAATATGTTCATTTATTGTCGGTAAACCAACATCATACAATGTAGCCATCATTCTCTGTGTCAGCCATATATTTTCATCCTCATAGCGCATCTCAACACTGTCCTGCTGATCACCAACAGAGGCAACATAGGTTAAGTATTCCGCCGCGCTAGAGCGGATAGTTATCTCATCTTTTTCCTTTTTCAACTTAATTTCCTTCTTATTGCTTTCTTTTTTTATAGTAATACCTGCTCATCCTTTGCCACTGGAATATACACATTATATTATCCTACAAATTCTCTGTCAATTCTCGAAAACCCTTTATAGCTCATACCTTGCCTTTCTTCACGCACACAACAAGGCGAGCACCGCATTCCGGGCAAACCATATACGAAGTTGCACTAGCTGACTCCATAAGAAATGCCCCACATCTGTGGCAACATACCACACATTCCCCAGTTTTTTCCTCCGCAAAACTCACCAACATCACGCCTCCTTTGACTGATAAGCTGATATCTCTCATTCGGAAAAGGGAAAGAAACCGATATGATGAGTGTACATAATTCTCCCGACAATGACCTTTCCGTAAGTGTAGTCACCACTGCCATTATCAACTGCAATGACTATTCTGATCTTTTAAACTGTTTAGCGCACATTATTCAAGGTTCTTGAAGTCTTATTTTCTGATTCTCTTTGTCTACAAAATAGCGCTTCAGCGTGTTCTCATTCACTACCAAGGCAACAACAATATCGCCATCCATGGCTTCTGACTGCTTCCTGACAGTACCAGATCTCCCGGAGATATTCCAGCTTCAATCATAGACTCGCCCTTTACCCTAAGTAAGAAAAAGTCCCTTTGCCAAACATCGAGGCAGGCAATGACACATATTCCTCTACATACTCTTCCTCCAGCGTAGGCACGCCGCAGGAAACAGCACCAAGTAGTGCCACACTTGTAAACTCTGTCTGAACCTTCTCGGTCTGTTCAGTAGAAATCTGCTGGCCATCATATCTGATCATGCCATTCTCATTCATGGCTACTAGGTACTTATATGCCGTTCTTCTGGCAATACCGACCGCATCTGCAATCTCTGTTGTAGACGGTGAGTGGCGATAATTCTTGTAGTATTCTTCTACAAATGCCTTAATAGTACCCATAAGCTCTGTAGATTTGTGTCTCATACGCCGCTCCTTTCTAAGGGAAGCAATCTGCTTTTGTTACTTCCTGATTAAAAGTATAATATTTCGAACATGTGTTTGCAATAACAATCTACAAAAAGTTTGCAATGGTCGACAAGCCGCGAAAATCGTGCACTCCCCTTTTTATGATTCTAATTGTAGCAAAAAGACTGTCCCTTAATAAGGACAGTCAGCCAATTGAAAACCACTCAACAACAGTTGAGCACAGTTGAACTAATTCAATCACAGCTAAAAGATAATCCTCTTTATTTGATCTGCAAGTTCATTCATAAACTTATATAATTCTTCCTTCACCTCAAAATAATCTTTCTTAAAGGCTTTAATAGTAAGTCCCTTTAATACATCAGATTGAACTATATCAGAATTCTTAATATATTGACCCAACCCATAGTGAGCCAAACAATTACGCAATTCTCTTTTCTTTAAATCAGAATTCAAAAACAGATTCAAGCCAGTTTCCTTGTTTAAATCTAAAATAAAATCACAAAGGTAATAGTACATCAAATAACAGAACTTAAATTTTTGTGGAATTTCCTCCGTGATATATTTTTCCACAAATACTATACAATAGTTTATGCTACACAAAATTGAAAATAAAACGAACCCAACTTCATTATTTAATTTCAACGGACAATTATTGAAAAAATGATAGTCAGGAGATGATAATTCGCAAAGGTGATCATATTCATATACATATGGTTTCCCTAAGCAAAAAAAACTGGCCAACTTTCCTGCAACAACACTCATATCTCTTATTTTGGGACCCATACTATTATCAAACCCTTTGAATGGCATATAAATACCACACAATATTGTGTTTCCACAATATTCACCATGACATATATCGGTTCCAACATTATAGTACACGTTCGTCGCTATAGACAAAGGCGTCCTTATAGAATAGAAGTAATCATCAGATTGCTTCAAAGTATCCATAAGCTGAAGTCTGTACTCTTTATACGTTTTATCTAATAATTTATGCCCTTGTCTAAGCAGTGAATAATATGTGTTCTCTTCTGTGCTAAAGTTTGGTACAAAACGTAATCCAACCTTTCGCCCCCACTGTTCTGCGCCATTCGCAAACAATCCGATATATGGCTGACTCATCATCATATAGTTATTATCTGCCTTCGATGGCTCCTTAGATATATCTATCAACGTAGATATAAATCTGGCATCTCCTTTAATCAAAGAATACGCCACTTGTTGAACAGGATTAAGCTTTTTTAGTTGTTGTCTCATAAATCGTTCATAATCTATCACGCTTCTATCTCTCCTATTAGATGTTATTGACTTTTCATTCTAACTTCTCCTCAATCGAGCCCAATAACGGCTGATCATACCAGTACAGTACTTCATTAATCGTATCTATATCGTAAATCTCATTTCTAAAAAAAATATTCTACAATCACATCTGCTTTTCTGCTGTTGGAAAAAGCATATCCGGCACTCTTCATCAGACTCTCTGCTTCCTCAAATGAAAGTTGCAGGCCAATTGACAAGGCAATTTGAATATTCCGGCGCCTATGACCGGACAGATGGTGTAATACCGCTCGGACTATTCACAATTACTGTCTTCTTTCTTGGGATATATCCCTGACCTTTTCTGATCTTGGCAAAAAGCCTTCTGTCGATTCCGGCTCTTTTTTATAGACAGCAACATCCGTCATATCCTTGGTATCAATAAGCTTCAGTAAAATCTCAGAAAAAGGCTCATCCAGATTATCAATCAGATTTTTCAAGTGGACCTATCTTCTCTGGTTCCATAAATGCTGCGGAATCTGACGAAAGCATATAATCGGCTTGTTCACATTCATCCTCAAAGTCCTCTGCATCTGCTTGTTCATTATCAACCGCTTCTTTTCTTAAGAAGTCCGGAACCATTAAAAGCTTGTTTTCCATGCGTCTAGAATATTTTGATACGGCAGAAAACTGTGGAGCAGCCAAAACTCGTCCCACAGTCTCTTCATCTATGAAATTTCCCTTAATAAAGCTTTCAATGCTTTTAAAAGCTCATTAGAAATAATCACTTCTTACCTCTTTTCTTTCCAACTGGTTCTCATAATAAAGTCCTTATATACACCGTCATAATACAATCACCATAAAAAATCACTTACACAATTTATTTTCAATCCCGTTCTCAATCATATCCGCTAAGGGATTCAACGTCTCAAGTAATTCTTTACCAGCAAAATAATGTATGTAAGCCTCTTTCTGATTGATATAACGGCATTCTAAATCTGCATTATTTTTCCATATAAATTTTATTTTCTTGAATTCTGAAGGAAAGAACATAGGAAAAGTCAAACCTCCAGTTATTTCCTTATGAGTTACAAATCCTCCTGCATGTTTGATTGTATTGTTTACATATCGGCACGCTAAAATACGCTCATCATTCTCTAAGAATCTATCTGCATAATCCATTAACGCATGAATAGATGCAACCAAATAAGCTTCTACTTCATCTATTTTTCCAGTATAGCAGCCATGTTCTAAATATTCTTTAATTGCGTTCTGCAATCCCAAAAGCATAATTCTGAAATTGTTTTGTAAATTCTTTTTCCCCTCCAAATCATCACCTTCACTTTACACATTATAAATAAGTTGCTTTATTTTCTTGCTATATCAATGCATAAATCAACCAACTCGCAATGCCTATAAGGCTTATACACCATACAATTGATCTTTAACATTAAAAGATTGTCCAATTCTATTGTATTTAAAGAACTTATACAAAATGTAATTTTCCTTATCTGTTTCATGAGTTGATAAGATAATCTGTCTATCCTTAAAATCATTACGAAGCACTTCTATCATTGAAGAAATATTAATATCATCCATTGTTTGAACCGGATCATCTATAAGAATAAATCCAAGATCATCTTCTGATTCTTTTACATATTGCTTATTCATAGAAAAAAGGAACGCCAAAACAAATCCCGATAATTGTCCCGAACTGAACGTATTAAGGATATCGTGCTTCACATCCCCATTTGTCACAAAACGCATCTCATCTTTACTGATAAATACGCCTAAACCATTCTGATAATCCTGCAAAATCTTTCCAGTATAGATTAATAATGGCACTCTCAGTCTCTTCAAAATCTGATTCTTATAAGATTCGATTGCATCAGAATATAACTTCTGTATATTCTTCAAATCTTCTCTTATCGCCTTTAAAGCTTTCCATCTTCTAATGTTTTTCTTAATGCGAGCTTTAATTTCATTGGCTTTTTCATTCTTCTTTGAATTTATTGCAGCTTTAATATAGCCTTTCTTGTTATCAACCATTTTTTCATCCTGCAATAGATTTTGCTCCGTCCACTCTATATCAGGATATTCTTCTAATAAAGAATCATAGGCGTACAAAGAAAGATTATTTGTGAAATCTTCATTCGAGAAAACTCTCTTTGCTTCTATAAACATCCTTTGTAATTCATTTTTTTGTTCCTGTCTTCCCATGTCGTCAAAAGCTTTATCCCCTCTGATCAATGGAATAAGCATTTCAACATTTTCTACCCTCTTCTTGTCAGAAACAAAGGAAGATAATCGCCTTACTTCATCTAATATAACACTTACATCAGAATCATTAAGAGCCCCAATTTCTTTATTCAAAGCATTTTTGGATTCCTTAACAGCTTCCTCCAACTGTTTTACCAGTTCATTATATTTCTTTAATTCCTCTCCATTTTCTTTTTCTAAAAGAGTATGAGCTGCTTCATATGCCTCCTTCAATTTTATTGATTCCCCATACTGCTGACCACAGTACGGACATTTATCTGTATTTTCATCGAATTCCTCATTTGCTTCGTGTAATGCAATTCTGGCACTTTCCATCTTCTTTATTACTGCCTGTTTAGAAGAAAGAGTTTTACTCATTTCAATCAGATTTGTGCACATACTTTGTACATCTTCAATATCGAAACGAACGCTTTCTGGAAATAACTGCTTTAGTTTCCTCATTCCATCCGCACTATAATCACTTGGAACAATCTCTTTACTTCTTAAGAAAGCGCTATTATTAAAAATCGTTATTACTCGATTCTTCGACTCTATAATATGCTTAATACCATCAATATCTATTTTTTTATCCTTCACATAGTCACGGCTTAATAAACAATCTTCTACCCCATTAACCATTGTAGCTTCAAGCTTCTTGTTCCACAAATGATTCTTATAGTCTTCATAGTCTTTGACCAAATGTGAAATTCTATCAATGTCCCTTACTCCACGTTCAAGTTCTGATATATCGACCTCTTCAAGTTTTTCGGAATCCCAAAGTGGAGCACTATCCATATCTCTAGGATTTATAATGTTAAAAAATTCAAATTCGCAACCAGATTCATCAATAGCACCAACCACCCTAAGCTGATCGATATCTTCATTTATCTTGACATCTAATGATTTAATTTCTTCATTTATTACAACATTAGAGGAAGATGCAGTTTTTCCAATTAATTTATCCTGAAGAAATTTTACCCAATTATCCACATCTCCCAGGTCAAGTAACGCATTCATTGCATCCTTTCGTTGAGTTATAGACTGCTTCAAAAAATGTACAGATTCAGCTTGAGATACATAATAATAAACAGCAAAATTCTCTTTAGAATACTTTAGTACATCAAACTCAGATATACTTTTTCTCCAATCTGAATATTCTCTAATACATACATCCAAATTTTCAGTGGAGATACTCTCATTTATCATTCCATACGTTATAGAATCCGAATAATTGACCTTGTGCATTCCATGATCTATTCTTGCAATCAAAGACAAGCACTCACGTTTTTCATTTATTAAAGTGCAAACTATATAGCCATCAGAATCTGCTTCATTCAGTAACACATTTTTTTGCAGATCAGTATTTCCTTTTTCAATAGCCTCATTGAACCTAGTTATTTTATTAGAAAAAACCAATTCAATTGCGTCAAAAAATGTTGTTTTTCCAAATCCATTCGGACCTGTGAGAATAATAGGATTCTTTGTATCATCTAAAACAAATTCGTAATACTTTGAACCATCAAAGCACTTAAAATTCTTAAGTCTGACAGACTTTACTTTATACTGCATCTTATCCCCTCTTTTCCAGTCTCTTTTTCATCTCAGCCTCAATAGCAGCATCATCTTCAGGCAAGTTTAAAACTTTTATATACTCGTCTATATCCACACAGTTCTTGCTAATCAAAGTATGATATTTAAGAAATTCAGCGTCCATTTCTGACTCAATACGCTTCTCAACTGCCATCGGCTTTTGCTGCGCGACAAAATTATATTGCAAAAAAGGTATTTTAGAAAATAATCTTATAACTAATTCGTAAGCATTATCCAAGTTCCGATGTCCTGCAAGTTCATAATACGCTTCTTCCTGATTAGCAATTTCACTCAATATATTCACTATGTTTTTCTCTGGATAGTCAGAAATAATTATTTTTAGTTCGTCCACCTGCTTGTCAGTATAGGGTAAAACAAATCTTCTAAAATAGTGAGGTGACTCTTCAACCGAATATATTAGATTCCTATACTTATCCAAATTATTTAATGATTCCAATTTGATCGGATAAATTGCAGATGTGTTTTTGTCGATTTGTGCAGCTATACTTGCATTATCATTCACAAACAACTCCTGAATTTTTCTTTTTACACCCTTTCCATTTGTATTCTCATCAATATAATCTTTTTCAAGCTGCTTTAACATTGTTAGCATTTCTACATCTGTTATGCCTTCACAAGTTGCTTCGATATAATCAATCAGAAAAAAGCTTGTCTTATCTTCTGATTCAGCGGCATAAAATTCAATACTGTCATCTTGCCACTTTTCACCAAATCCATATGCTTTAAAAATCTGTTGTATTAACTCTCTCATTACAGTAATTCCTCTTTTGCCTGCTCAGCATCAACCAAGCGTATTATTTTAGGTTTATTACAATCAGCCTTTTCATCTTCTATATTGCTAGAAACAATATGCCTTATTTCTTCCAGCTGATTTCTTTCCAGTATATTCACATTGGAACCGTCTATCTTAAATGCCTCATCATTTAGACGACCAGTAATTAAAGTATCGCACTCATAAAGGAACGATTTATCTGGATTTTCCCTTATTCCTTTTTGTATTTTTTCTCTAAGTTTTTCTTTTTTACGACTATCATCAAGTGATAACCAATAAAACTCTTTATTCAATGAAGCCGTAATTATATTTTTCTCATTCAATGTTAAGACAGACAAATCCTTTAACAGTTCAACCAATTGTGTTTCGATTGTTTCATCACTTGGAAGATTATTAATACTCTCTGTTGGTTCTTGCAAAAGAAGATTAAAAACTAAGCTATGCTGTTCTTCAATCTCCCTACCTGACAATTCTGTAAGTTGTTTCAACAGATTACAGGTTTCTGCATTTGCACACTGTTGACAATTATTTTGATTACAATTATTTTCTCTAAACTTTATAAATACCTCATCTATTTTGTTCAGCACTAGAAAATACTTAAACTCTTTGTTATCGTCATAATTGCTATAGTATTCTTTAACTATTAATCCATAAAATTCACTAAATGAGATAATGCATCTATCATTTTTGTTCTTTTGAACAAAAAAATCTGTCACATACTGTTCTATAAGGCCTAACCCCTGTTCATACAAGAAACCACAATATTTATCATCCGCATATGTCCACTCGGGATGCACCATAACAAGTATATCTTTAATTAGCTGAACACCTTGTTTTTTTACCTCTTTTATATCATCAAATTTTATTGGCCATTCTTCAACAAAACACCGGTCTTCAACACCATCCGGATTGGCGGATAAATAAATGTGTTTTCTATTTTCTATCTCATTCACATGTTGCTGAAGCTCGTTCCGTATACTTTCAATAGCATTCTCAACAGAATTCCTATCTTTTTTTCCTCTTGTGTTATATTTAATAATGCTATATTTCGAAGCCTTCGCCGTATTAGCTGTAACAGATTCCAATACAGTATAATCATCAGGATTATCTGACGCATTTAAATCACCTTTTGAAACAACATCTTTTTGAAATTCAATATTCAAATCCGAAATAACCGAATACGCCTTTTCTAAAAAGTCACTTGGAATATGCTCATTTGAATTGACATGAAAATAACCCATTTCTGCGTCATTTTGAATAATTTCAGCGATAAAAGCAAATTTATCTTTATCATCAAGATTAACTGCCCCCAGCTTCACCTGATGCAAAGACTTGTATTGGCCATTCTTCAGTAAAGCAAAATCTTCCTCTCCTTCAATTTGAACTTCATAGTCGTCTAGTGTCTCTTGTTTTGACAAAATATCCTTTATATAAGAAAGTGTGACATACAGCGCTATATTGCCCTGATATTTATAACCCTCCCATGAATATATTGCGCTAATCGGTGCTATCAAGCCCATCTATCTCAATCTCCCTTCAATATCATGATATTTTATTTCTTGCTCCAACCATTCCATAGTCTTAATCAAATCCTTCTTTATCTCACACTCCCAGATAACAATTACCTTCCACCCAAGCTCCCTAAGCTTTTCCTGTTTTATCTGGTCGTTTTTGACATTTTTATCAAACTTCTCAAGCCAAAACTCCGTTCTCGTTTTTGGTGTTGTCGCATCTTTACATCCTTCATGCCGATGCCAAAAGCAGCCATGAACAAATATAGCCACATGATACTTTGGTAGTACAATATCCGGCTTACCAGGATATCTTTTATCATTCTTTCTGAAGCGATATCCTTTTGAAAACAGATATTTTCTAACTTCCACCTCAATTTTTGTATCCTTGCCTTTAATCCGGCTCATATTCCAGCTTCTTTTTTCCGGTGTAAGCTTATCGCTCATATTACTTCACCATCTTTCAAGATTTCACTAATAACCAATCTTCAGTTACAACCTTAGGTGAATGCGGACTGAATGTATCATTTCCATTCACGCCATTCAAATCACTATTATTACAGCTAATCTTTGGCTCAGTACAGCTTACTATCTCCACCTTAAGAACATAATAAAAATCTGCGGATCTTTCTTTACCATCGTTAGAACCACTCTCTGTCAGTAAATCATCAAGCTGCTTTTTTGAAACCAATTCTCTTGATTTTATGATTCCTTTAAGCGGCTCTATTTCATATCTACCCGTAGCATTAATATCATTCTGATAAAAGCGAATATACTTTGCTTTTCCTATATCTTCATGATGTGAATACACTGATTCACCCTTAATAGCATAGTAATAAAAGACAAACGTCCTGCCTTCAGATAAAAGGTCTTCTCTGCTCAGTAACTCATAATAATCATGTCTCAAATAACCGATAACACACAAATCATTATGGATATTCTTATTGTCCTTTTCCTTACCTGTAGTTCTTTTATCTAACATACTAATCACAGGTTCACCAAGTACAAGGTTGCTATAAGACAACATACGGTTAAGTCTGCTGTATTTTCTGCTACGTGCTTCAATGATTTCATATATAAAATCCTTCAATACATTTTCACTGTCCGTCTGAATACTTGGTTTGATTGCAAAAGCACCTACTCCTGGAAGAACCTCCTCAAAGAGTCTGTAATTCTTTATCTTTGAATCAAAATCTCCAGGATACAGGACGTAACTTCCTACAGTTCTTCTAATTGCATCATTGGATGTATGCATTTTCAGAAGATCTCCTCGCTTGTATGTATTCGTTACGCTATCATGTTTATCATTTTCAACTTCTTCCTTTATCTGCTCCTCTGTCATTTCATTTTCATCAGGTCCGATAAAAGATCTTAGATCCGTTATCCTGTACTTCGCATCAAAATGAATGTAGCTTACCGCACCTTCTCTGATGGCATCTTCAGGTTTAAGATAATCCGAAGGATACACTTCCAGCGTGTAATCCGGTCTAAACGGCCTTGAATATGATCCTGCATACTTTGTATTGGAAAACTCTTCCCTTGAAAAGGTCCTGTTATAATACAGATTCACCCTTGTACCCAAATCAGGGAGAAGAAATGCCTGACAAGAAGTCTGACCTTCGCTTAATGAAATAGTTAGACCATTGTCAGTATTGATGAACGGCTTTTCAGAAGCCTGTACACATTGGCAATTTTCGATTGAACTGATAATTTTTCTAAGTTCAAAAAACAGCCAATACTCATACAGTAATGCCGTATTTTTAGATTCACCGCTATAGACCTCCTGCTCACCCTCCCAATCCAACTGAAGAGCAAGATCAACCATAGCTGCTGCGTAAAAGACTTGTCTATATCCTTCTCTCTTTTCAAGTACCTGATTATTCTGCGGCATAATCGTAAGTTCTCTTACATCATCAAAGAAATGATCTCTCAAAATGTCATCAGTTATTCTTTGAATCTCTAAAGCCTCCCGATAGCACTCCGTATACATATTCTGTCCTGCATTTTTTCCTTTTGCGGCATCAAGACTTGAACAGAGTTCTCTACATATAAGGTTAAATTTTTTTAAAGCAAACTTCACAAAACGGTTTGCAACTGTATCAAGACTGTCATACTTTCTTGTTACAGCAGCTTCTTGAGGCATAGGTTTTCCATTTACCATCTGCCAGCCTCTACTATGAGAAAAAGGGCAGGAATAAAAGCGTGCACTTGGAGAACCCTGTCCAATTGGCTTAAGGACTTCATCCTTCATAAGCATTCTATCCGGATTACGCTTTATATTTCCGAAAAGAGCCTGTAAGTTATGTGAGTAACAGAATTCCCTCAAGAAAATAAACTGCTCCAAAAGCGTCTTGGCACTATTGGTATCAGATGTATCAAATCTGTTCGATGTAACACCTGAATACTCCAGCAATATTTCTGCGCACTCTTCAGCCAGCTTTTTAGTCAACTCAATATAGTCCTCTTCATAATTCATCTTCTGAGGTACTATTTCAAAATCGACTACAGTTTCATCTGAAGAATTTTTTAAATGTGTTCTTCCAAGGTAGTTAATAAATCTAAAGGATAATGCATCTCTATCTCTGGTTACTTTGAGAAACTTATTGTTCTTCTCATTTGGGAAACCGAGATTCTTACAAATCTGATCTGAACCAGTTTGAATGTCATCCTTTAATCTGCATGTATAAGTAGCTGTTTCGCGTAGTCTTAATATTTTCTGTCCATCCACTGAAGTTGCAATATCAAGCTTTGAGAGCGCAGCTTTAGACGCAGCTTCTTTTTCTTCATAGGCAATCATATCTGTGCCTCCTTCTTCAGTAGCTACGTTAAAATCAATAGTATCCCACTCGCCCTGCGGATAAATCACTATCTCTATTCCATTTTTATCTTTAAATGAAACTGCTGCTATGCCCATTAAAATACCTTCTTACATAAAGCTTGCGTACTGATATTTATCAAGTCTTTTCTTCATCTGCTCTATCTTCTTCAATGATAAAATCATCTCTTCTGATGAATCCCCTATTCCGTTTTTGCATTTTTCTTCAAGAGTATCCAGTAACTCTCCTATCTGTTTTCTATCACCATATATTTTAGGAAGAATCTTCTGAACAATCTGTTCGTCCATTGTTCTTATAAGATTAAAGTTACCTTTCTGTAACTCATATGCCGCTGCATAATACTGGCGAATTTCTTTAACTGTACGATAAGCAAATTCAAAACCACTTTCCTGAAGTTCCTCGTAAATGCTATCAAGAAATTCTCGAACCTGCTCAAGTTTTATCTGTTCAACATTGCAAACTCCATTTCTTATAACAGACGCAAGATCTATAAATCCTTCAGCCACTCCACTTCCTGCACGAGAAACATTGTTCACATCTACTGAACCTGTCATCAAGTTCAATACAGCTTCCTTTTCAGGCTTAAATTCAACAACATTAGAGCGATCTAACACCTTTGGACTAAACATATATGTTGTTTCATCAATATTAACTGTTCCTGTTACAAAAAGATTTTTAGGAAGTCGTATCTTTTCAGGAATCGTTATCTCTTCTCCATCTTTCGCTTTTTTGCCAGATACCTTGTAAAGTGGTATTTCTTCATCCGACTCCATTGCACTCAAAAAATCTGAAAAATATCTTTCCACATGTGAAAGATTCATTTCATCAAGTATAAGGAAATATGGCACTGTTGGATTTTTTATTGCCTGGAGAATAAAATCCAGTGTTGGGGTTGAGACATATTTCTCTTCAAGCGGATTATAAAATCCAAGCATTTTAGTATTATCTGTCCAGTCTGCACCAACAGGAACAATTAACCAATTTCTTTTACCATCTATTGTTCTTTCAAGATACTGTGAAAACTGTTTCGCTATTCTGGTTTTTCCCGTACCACTATTACCAGTCAAAATTACAAACGGTTTAGTCAGAAGTGATGTGATATATCGCTCAGCAAAAACAGAATCAAATACGTCTGGTAAATCTGATATAAGGAATTCTTTCTTCAATACATGAAGATAATAGGTACCACCCTCGTCCTTTATTTCGAGAACATCAGAATAATATTTATTAACCAACTTTATAAGCGCCTGTAGATAATTATTGCCCTGTACACCCTCAGTTATATCTGTTCCGACCCATTCAGTAGTCAGTTTACATCTATACTCTTCACCGTTTGCTTTTATAAGATATTCAGTATCAAACACCCTTGTCTTATCACCTGATGATTCTGGGTCAAACATTCCTGACGATGGACGTGCGAACATATACCGTAACCAGTTTCCTTCTGGCAAAAGCCCATCTGTATTTCCTGTATTTATCTTTATACTCTGATCCATAATTTCGATTCGTTCGATAATACTCTCGAACTCATCTAACTTATATATGTAATCAACAATTGCTTTTGCACAATCCTTCACTACAACTGGCAGCTTGATTGCTGAATCAAGCACTTCAGTCTGGCCAGAAATTTCATTTTCAAGCTCATCATAAAGTGCAGGTCTTTTCGCAAGATAATAGACCAGATTACCTAGATATGCAGATGAGGCATTTGGAACATCCATCTTTCCTAAAACACAAGACCCAAAGATATCCTTACATGATCTGATTTTATCGCCATTAACCAGATTTTTACCTGGTCTAAATTTCTGATCTCCGTTAATGAATTTTTTCATATACTCTCTATCATTTTCAGAGTCAAAAAGATTAACATATGCAGATCCGCTATAATCCTGTGCTTTAACACAATTCATTACATCAGTATCAGTTCTCATATGATTATCAAAAAAATCGCAATACTGATATAAAGCCTGCGCATATTTTTTGCACATTACAGCCAGATACAACCATTGATTTGAAAAGAAAACATAGCTTTTATCAGTTTGAACAACTGATGTTGCTCCCCCAATTTTGCTATATGCTTTCTCCTCCTGTGAAAACATCTCATCCAACTTTATTCTTAAGCCTTCACTTATTGTAATTTCTGGAATAAGTCCTGCCTTGATACTTTCAGGTTGAAGCGCAGGATCATTTAAATCTGCAAACATCTATTTACACCTCCAATATTTGTTTCACTATTTGTTCTGATACCTTTTCAACTACCGGAACTGCTACACTATTTCCAAACTGCTGATAGGCCTTTGTATTCGAATCCGGAAGCTTAAACTCTTTTGGAAATCCCTGCAGGCTAGCTGCCTCTCTTGGTGTTAATTTTCTCGGATTCTTACCCGGTTGCTCAATCAGTATTTCACTCCCGTCCTTATAATACCTTCTCGATATTGTGCTTGTATATTCGGAATCCCCATTGAATAAACAATATCCAAATCCATTTCCTTTTTCTTCATGTTCCAGCTTTCTTCTTTGATGTCCCGCCCACAATTTATCCGAAATTGTAAATGTATCAGGAACATTTTTTTCAAGAATAGATGAAACTTTTGTTTTCGTGTTTTCAGTCTCTGGATATAAAAATTCTTTAATATCCAAATCTTTTTTCCAAAGTACTATATAAATTCTAGGACGATTCTGTGGTACCCCATAATCTTTTGCGCACAGAACCATCTTTGCACATTCCTCTTTTAGTTTTGATACCGGACCATTATCAATAAGTTCCTGTGGAACATTACACGTATACCCCATCCCAGTAATTGTTCGCAGAACCGTTTGAATGGTTTTTCCTTTATCATTACTGATAAGTCCTCTAACATTTTCAAGCAATACTGCCTTGGGTTGATGATCACGAAGTATTTCGGCAATATGATAAAACAATGTTCCTCGCGTATCTTCAATTCCCTTTTTTAAGCCAGCATTGCTAAATGGCTGACAAGGAAAGCCCGCACATAAAACATCAAATTTATCAGGGATTAATGCTTTAGTTGCAGGTATCGTAATATCACCAAATGGCACTTCACCATAATTTCTAAAATAAGTTTCCTTGGCAGGCTCATCCCACTCACTAGAAAAAACGCACTGGCCGCCCAGCTTCTGCATAGCAATTCTGAATCCGCCAATTCCTGCAAATAAATCTATAAATGTAAACTTGTTTCTCTCAGGCACTAATTTAATTTTATTATCTTTATTGAACAATTCTGCTGAAGGTAAGTCAGAAGCGTCAATTCCATTTTCTTTTAAAATGTCACGATACTTCTTTGCGTTAATCGTATCGCCAAGCTGAATCGCATGACTGATTAATGCATACTTTTCATCAAATTCCTTGTCTGTGAATTGAGTAAATGCGTTGTTGTAAATTGTCTTCTTCATTTAAGATTTGTATAACCTCTCAATCTTTAATTTTGTCGCATTTGGAGACATATTCATTTTTCAAAACTCATCACATCACCAATATCACAATTGAAATAATTGCAAATTCTCTCCAATACATCTAAAGACACTTTTTCGCCCTTCCCCATTTTTGCAATGGTAGTAGAGCTGACTCCGATCTTATCTATCAGATCCTTCTTTTGCATTCCATTATCAATTAATAATTTCCATAGACCGTTATATGATATTTTCACTAAGTACACCTTTCTTCTCCTCAGAGAACAGCATTAAACCAATCTTTCACTATTATACCATCTTCTCTCCATATTCGCTATAGAAATTTTTATGTTTGTAAAGTTTTTATTTTCACGGAAAAAGCATTGCTTTATTATTTTTCCATATAATGTTGAGATTGATTTTTTAATTCCCTACGGTCTTGTTACATGTCTAAATTATCAGAAATACTGTCCCATTATCTTGACTCCCGGACCTTTTTTCATGCTTTTCTAATCTATTTTCCCGCTTTTTTGTACAAAAAGCTACCTTTCGCTCGTTGGTGGCACATCCCCAATCCCCTTGAACAGCCTTACCGGCTGGCTACGCAATTCTTATGAATCGCTATTTCTTCCGTTGGAATTCTCTTCAGAAATAAAAAAGAGGGAAACCCATAAGTCTTAAGCCTACAGATTCCCCAAAAAGAATTATCAAGTGATATTGTGTTTTCTGACACGTTCCTTTTTCTGTTCTTCATCGTCCTTAGTCCTGAAATGTGTACTTTTTGAAACTACTAAAAAAGGACTGATAAACAGTCCCGAAATGTATGAACATCCATTTACGGAACGTCCCAGTGTTTATGTATGCTTTTTGACACCACCTCCTTAAAAATGGGTATAAAAAAAGAAGGTATTTTCAACCTCCTTCTCTGACTACTTATGGCTATAAGAAATGACACCACCTCAACCCTTGATTTATCGTCATGGGTGAAGCGGTGTCAATACTTGTAAGTTATAACATCATAACCTCATTTTTGTATGAATAATTTTCCTTCTACATCACTTGCAGCATCTTCTAGTTTAATTAACCTAGAAGATATTATCCTCTCCTTGTAAGGTAAAAGTATGTATATGTCTTCATGATTAACAATCTTATACTTTTTACCTCTATAAAAGACTTTAGCATCAATTGGTATCGGTTGTCCTTCACTATCACAATACCCCGTATATATAATACACTGATTATGTTCATACTTAATTCGATGTAATGTGTATGATGTACTCAATGCTCCATATATTAAGTATGTGCCTGCAATAATAGCTTGATATTTTATTTGTATTTCCAACCCATTTGCATATTCAATCCCCAAATTTACGGCATACAGCAAAAAATACAGAGTAAAGATACCATCTACTAAAATATCAATGTACGATAATTCCATGTGATGTTTCTTGTCGATAACTCTATATAAATTTTGAAAAAGCATTTCGTACACTATCCATACTATAAAAACCTCTATTACAGTCTCATGTAATAACATTCTACATTTTTCTTCTAATAAAGGTGCACATGGTAAATCTATGTATGACAATACATTCCAATATGAATTGCAAAATACTATAAACAATATTATTATGCATGCCACATATCTAAGTATTCTCAATTTTCTTGAAAACGGCTTATCGCCATTCAATAATTCCTTTAAGGCATCAATAATCTTATCTATCATATTATCTCCATTCAAAGTTATTACAAAGATTAACTGAAATGACTATGAATATTTTCAAATCAATTTAAAATACCTCAACGCATCCTTAATATACTCCACCTTCTCCTGCGGACATTGCTTCACTTCTGGCTTCTCCTTCTTGGACTTATTATAATTCTCGCCCATGTCCAGACCACACATACGCTTTACCTGTGCAATATAAGAAGTATGCACATTCACACCGTACTTTTCCTTCACATATTCCTTAATCTTTGAATAAGTAGCCTTTTCTTGTGGTGTATAATTACTCTCTTCATCAGGCTCCATTGTGACCTCAATCTTAGGTGTATCTTTTTTGAGGGATAATTTAACAACCGTCTCCACATGCATACCAAATTAAAACATATCTCCACAAAACCACAGAAATATGATCAATAGTTATACAGTACTAATACTGCACGTGCATCCTCTTTCCCACAAAATATTAGTTCCATAAATTTTGCACCACCCTGATGTAAAATTTATTCTTTTTTCATACCGTCAATATATTCTTCATCTGTCTTGCCAGCTTCCAATGCTCGATATTCCTGATTTAATTCTCTCAACAATTCTTCTTCGCTTGGCAAATATAATTTATACTTTGAAGCAAAAATTTGTGTTTCATTTTCCGGCAATGTATATTTAACTACAGACTCACTCTTGTCTGCACATAACACAATACCTATCGGCGGATTATCTCCCTCATTCATCAGCTCTCGCTCATAATAATGAACATACATCTGCATCTGTCCTAAATCCTGATGTGTTAAGTCTCCAACCTTTAAATCAATCAATACAAAACATTTTAAGATGTAATTATAAAATACAAGGTCAATTCTAAAATGGCGTCCATCAAACGTTATTCTTTTCTGCCTTGCGACAAATGAAAAGCCTCTGCCAAGTTCCAAAAGGAATTTCTGCAAATGTGTAATTAACGCTTGCTCTAAATCACTTTCATAAAAATCATCATTGGGTGTCAGTCCAAGAAATTCCAGTACATATGGGTCACGGATAACATCTTCTGGGCTTTTTGCCGTCTCCAATGTCTGAATTTCTGCCGCAACCTGCTCTTTATTTTTACTGGATAATAATCTTTCATAAAAGAAAGAATTTATCTGTCTTTCAAGCTGTCTGGTACTCCATTGTGATTTTACAGCTTCCTGCATATAAAATTCTCGTGCTTTATCATTTTCCACACGCATCAAAAGCCGATAATGAGTCCAACTCAATTCGCTACGCAGTGCGTAGCCATTTGGAAATGTCAAATAAAACTGCCTCATATTTTTCAAATTGGCAACAGTAAATCCTTTTCCAAAATCTTGAGTCATTTGTTTCGATAATTCTTTCAATAAACCTGTTCCATACTCCGCCTTTTCGTTACCGCCCTGTTCTTCAATGATTGATTTTCCGATATTCCAATAGGCTTCGACCATTGCAAAATTGGCTGTTTGATAGACTTTATTTCTTGCTGTTATCAAGATGTTCTTTATCTCATCATAAAATTTTTGTTCCATAAAAACCTCCGCAAGACACCTAGTTTTATTTGTATAAATCCTTTCTCAATCGATTTACAAGTATATTAAATTGTTCCTCACTTTTCTGGTAAATAAATTTTTCTAATTCCTTGACAAGACCATCATCTTTTGAAATTAACTTCAACTTAGGAATTGCCATCTTCAAATCATTTATTGCATTATTTCTATTTTCATCATCTGATAGCTCTTGTATATTATACCTTGCAACTCCTAAAGAAAATTTCGCTTCGGCTGGAAAAAGTACAATTTGCGCAAATACAATTATAGATTCATATACTCTCTTTTTTTCCTCAAAAACATACTTTTTCTTATCTTGCAATGGTTGAAAAATAAATGTGGACAAAATCAACGTTATTACAGAAGAACCTAATATACTAATAATTATGGAAATTACATTATCTATACTCATTTGCACCCCTTCCCTGCTACAATTAAATCACTTCAAAATGCTTCAACGCATCCTTTATGGCTTCCACTTTCTCTGCTGTCGGATGCTTCCTCGGCTGTTTCAATTCCTCTACCGCATTAGGAGCATCGTACATTGGCAAGCCTAAATCTCTCTTTACCTCTGCGATATATGCGGTATGTACTT
>ERZ827440.1969-NODE-1969-length-19926-cov-10.623471_pt1 | contig 19926 bp, 18 predicted proteins | sample MGYA00519774_ERZ827440 | MGnify/ENA primary metagenome ERZ827440 (study PRJEB31778, sample SAMEA3449302) | human gut metagenome | biome: human gut; feature: human-associated habitat; material: faeces | place: United Kingdom | collected 2010/2012 ... | reverse complement strand
ATATTCGCCCATCGGGTCAACCACGATGATGCGATCCTGCGGGATGGCAAGAAAGGATATCTTTAAACAATGAAAAACAAGAGTTTCTTATTGTAGTTCCATATCTGCGGCAAACCAATATTTTTATTGGTTGGCGGCACGCACGTATAATTAACTTCTAAGTAATAAAATAGCTTTTCGCACTACCAGCTGAACCCATATAAATTTCCCAGCGTCGGGAATAATCCAGAAGATAAGGATAAAATTTAGGAACAAACATGCTCTATTTTAAATTCAGCTGAACCATAATTTATTCCCCTATATTTATAACAATATCTGTATTCACGTCAGCTTGAATTTTTTGTGTTTGTAATCCTAATTGCTTTTGTAATAAATCCAAAGCTTTTAATTTAGCATTTGCGTTATAGTCTTTATCGCCCTTTGCGGCAAACGCAATAGTAGCTAATTCTTCCATAACTCTGTCAGCAGTAATATTTAAAGTTTCGTGCTTTTCTTTAAGTCTTCTAGCTATTTCCTCTTGGACTGCGGGCAAATTAAAAGTTTTACCAGCATTATTAGCTCTTTCCACGTTATAAGCTTTTCTATAAGCATCTGCTACATTATATCCATTTGCTAAGTATTCTTCTATAAAAAACAATTGTCTAGCTGAGAGTTTCTTTTCCATTCTATAAAAGCACCTCCTTATGTTTATTACTTTTTATTTATATTTCTTTATATAAAATTGTCCAATAGAGAAAAAGATAAAATAGACATGTAGTGGGGAAATGTGCGGCTACCGCCGCTTAATATAATAATAAATAGTATATATAATAAGTAATTAAACCTTTTTCTGGTAAATATTTTTTGTTTGGTGGAGAACTTACAAGATAATTTTACCAAAAATTTTTGATTAAGTCAAAATTGTAAAAGCTTTACTATATCAGCAATATCATTTAGACTTACAAGTATTCCTGTGCTATCCTATCCGCAACTTGCCCCTCTATACGGTAGCTGCCGCACACGCTCCCGTAAATCCAAAAGAGAAACAACATAAAAGCAATTGTTAAAGCTATCTCCATAAGCAAGATAATCAGCCTAACAGAGGTTAAACCAACCTTTTCCACCTTTACTATGTATGTTAGTCATTTCTAAATAAAGATTGTTTGTATTATTAATGCGGCTGTCCCATTTGATTTCAAATGTGCGTTCAAGGCCAGAAGTAGAAGAAATAACAATGAAATCAATGTCTTTATCCCAATACTGAGAGTTTGTGCTAACATCCTTAACAGTATAACCCTTTCTTTCCATTATCTATTGGAAAAGCTACTCTCCCTATTTGCCCATCTACTTACTGTTCATTATCTGACACTTCCTTTTCTTTTTTGCGGCCTGCCGCAATTTCTTCTAATTTTTCTTGAAGTTGATACTCCTGTATCATTCTTCGATTTTGTAAATTTACTTTGAATAACTACTATTCCAGCTCTTCCAGTAATGTTAATCTTGTTTGTTCGCTCATTTTATTTTCCTCCTAAATTTTTATCGGGTATCCCCCGCATAGTATTATAATTTTTTAAGAATATTCTTTTCCTAACTTTGTCCAGACTTTTTAAAAATTTTTCCAATAGGCAAAAGAAAAGAGAATGCGGTAAGCATTCCCTTTATATCCTATTTCTTATTAGAATTTTTTCTATATAATAGCTATCTAATTCAGAATAAAGCTATTTGTTTTTCTTATAATATGCGGTAATACCCTATTCCCGCAAGGGATAAATACCTTTTTCTGCTAAATAATTCTATAATTTTATATTATCAGTAATATACATTTTTATTTATCCCCTTAATTTATAGATTTTGTTTTCATACTTAAATAATCCACTGTTTAGTTTTATTAAGTAATTACTTCTTTCTACTAACCATTCTTTATCTTTCTCTATTGGATTATTTATTGTCCCTATTTCCTCTGCTTCTGGCGTTCCCCTGTCGCTTACATCTCCCAATTTATTGGGAGAGGAAGCGTAATTAGTTGTTTTTATTTTGTTCTTATTTGTTATAGGTAATATGGTATTACTACATTGAGGTAATACCATATTACTACATTGAGGTAATACCGTATTACCTCTATTTTTTTCATCCAAAATAGCATCAAAATTAACTGTAATACCTTCTGCTTCGCTATGAGAAAGCCAACCTCTTTTTACTAGTGCCTTTCTGGCGGTAATATAAGAGGCGTGTAATAATCCTGTTCTATCCAAAATCCATTTCTCACTAATCTTAAATCCTTCTTTGGTTCCAATTAAAACCATCATAATTCTTAATTGAGCTGAACTATTACCCAATTCGTTAAAAATAATATCTGCCAAACTTTGCGGGATAGCATAATATTGTCCCTCTGGCTTCTAACCAGTAAATTTTAATTCTGGTGCTTGTTTAAAATTAGCCATTTGTCATTTCCTCCTTAATTTCTGGGACTATTAGCCATATTTACAAAAGCCACCTTAAATTCAGGTGTGGCCGCAAATACCCAAACATTAAATTCTGGTTTATTTTCATTCTATTCTATTCTTACTACTGGATAACCAGCATTAACCAGCTTAGTAGCTAACCACTTTGTATAAACTTTTTGCTCATTTGTCATTTTTTAATTCTCCTTTTGATTTATTAATCTTTCACAAGCATATCTAATAAATTCGCTTGCGCTCATATCTCTTGCGGCGGCCGCTGCTTTAATTTCTTCTTTCTCTTGGGCAGTAAGCCTTAAATCAATCTTCTTATCCCGCAATATTTTCTCTTTCATAGTAATTTAACTTTTACTCCTTTATTCTTTTTCATTTTTGTCCTGACTTTTTTTAGTTTAAATAAAGGCGGGGCATTGCTGCCCCGCTTATCAAGAAAGGAGAAAAATAAAATGTTGGTGTAAGCTCTTATCGCTTCATAGTATTATGAAAAATAAGTAATTTTCTTTTTTCCACCTTGCCCTGACTATTAAAAAATTTTTTAAAGGTTTTCCCTACTCAAAACTACTACAATTATACCAAAAATTTTTTATAATTTCCAGAATTTCTATTGACTTCTACCAATAGGAAACTATAATGACATTAGCAACCCTATTCAAAATAAAGAAAGGTGGATATCTTATTATGGCTGAGCAATGGATTACCAAAAGTAAGAAAGTAAATGATGAGACTGTTGAAACCAAATTTCGGGTTGATGCTGACTTCATTCCCAAGAAAGCCAATGACATCTGTATGGAGTTCATTATGAACTACTGTGAAGCGAATAATGAAACTGATTGGCTCTTGGATGAAGTTAATACCACTTCCTATACCGTCAAGCGTAAGGACAAGGCAACCGGTAAAACCTTTACTGAAACCGTTGAATGTGAGAACTACCCCTTTGTTAGTCTGCGTAGGGATTTCATAGCAAAGTTCTTCCCCAAGCTTATTAACCAATCTGTTAAGAAAGAAACTTGGAAAGAGATTCTTAACAAGAAATATGGCCGGTAAGGCTCATGCGTGCCTTGTAAGCAATTTTTTGTAGTCAGGCTTGTTTCCCCATCGTTTTTTAATTTTCGTGGCTTCTGGGCTTAGCTACAACTTGCCTACGGCAAATGCCAGAGCAAAGGATAGGCCGCAAATTCCAAGAGAGAAAAAAGAAAAAATAACCCCTAACCTAATTTAAAGGTTAGGGGCTTTTCTTATTTATTCTTGATAGTTTTTCCGCTCTTGGTTTTCATTTGTGCTATGCTGCTATGCTCCATAATTGCCGACTTAATATCAGTATTATAGAGGTTGGCGTATCGCTTCACCATATCTAATTCGCTATGGGTAAGAACTTGTGCCAGTGTAATAATATCACCACCACTCATTATCCAATTCTTAGCAAAGGTATGCCGCAAAAGATGAATGCTTGTTTTTTGAACACCGCACTTATGGTTATACTCTCTAATAGCTTTATCAAGTGTGCTTCTGGCCATCTGTTCGCCGTATTCATTACAGAATAAGAAATCATTGGGGGAAGCACCTTTATCTATGCGCCAATATTGAATCCATTCCCGTAATGCTATTAATAGCTTAGCTTCCAGCCCCAATCTAACTACCTTGTGTGCCTTAGTTGTGTTGAAACTAATATAACCTTCCTGTAAATCAACATCTTCAACTTTTATATTTAAAATTGTATTGCTTCTTGCCCCAGTGCCAAGGATAAGCATAATAATACAATATGCTCTATAATCGCCAAATTTTTCAATAGGCGGCTTCTTCGTTAGAGCAGCCTTTTCTTTTGCGGTATATGTTTCCTTAACGGGCGGTTCAACTTCCTTTATAGGACACTTGAAGTCCTTTATATAGCCTTTTTCCTCACACCAGTTGCCCCAAACCCGCATAGAACGCAAATAATGATTTACTGTCTGTTGGCTCTTTGCTCCATGAGCCTTCAAATAAATGATAAAGCTGAATTGCGTGGTATCACTACTTAGCAGCTCAACAGGAGCTTCCTCAGCTTCTCGTTTGTCCATCTTAAAAACGTCCATAATCCAAGCAATATATTTCTTATAGAAGCGGAAGTAAGAGTCTATTGTGGCCTTAGAATTGGACTTGGCCATTTGATCCACAAAGAACCATCCCCAACAAAGTTCATTTGTATTGTCGGGATTATCGGGATAGCCAAGCCCCAACTTTTCTTTATAAGACAGCATTTTCTTTTTTTCTTTTGGAGTTTTTACCTTTTGATTTGATGAGGTTATTCTAGTTTTTCCAGCCATTTTTCATTTCTCCTTTAAAAGTTCGGAAAATTTTGGCAAGGCATACACGATTCGGAATCCTAGATTTAAAAAAAGGTAGCGTAGATTTCAGGTGGCCGTCATTTTTCACAATAGGTAAAAAAGTTCCCCTTTTACCATGTTTTAGCGGTAAAAGGGGCTTTTTTCTTGGCGGAGAAGGAGGGATTTGAACCCTCGATACCCTTTTGGGGTATACACGATTTCCAATCGTGCGCGCTCGGCCAGCTACGCGACTTCTCCATCACGGTGCTATCTGTCCAGCCCGGTTATAATACTACAGGAAACCCGATTTGTCAAGCGTAAATTTCCCTTTTTCGGGAATTCCTGCCCCGCCGGTTTTCGGCGGGGCAGTGAAATTCATTTAAGCCCGTAGACGCCCGCGCTTACCGGGGGCAGCGTGACCGCCTCTCCCTTCTGCGCGGCCTCGCCGCCGAAGGTGTACAGCGCGCCGCCCAGCGTCCTGTCCAGCCGGAAGGACACTTCCTCCCGGTAGGGATTGATGGCGACCAGCAGCGTTTCCTCGTCGTTTCCGCGCTTGTAAACCAGCGGCCGCTTCGGCGCGCCGTCGCTGACGAAGGTGATCCCGCTCCGGCTTTGCAGGGCACTGTGCGCCTGCCGCAGTTCAATCAGGCGGCGGACGTGATTCAGCAGAGATGCCTCATCATCCAGCTGCCCAGCAACCGTGGGACGGTCGGACGCGGGGTCCTGCCGAATGTAAATCTTGTCCGTAGGCGCGGCGCTGAAGCCCGCGTTCACCCCGTTATCCCACTGCATGGGACTGCGGGCGCCGGTGCGCTCATAGCCGCCCTCCACGCTGGTCAGCCCCTCCACGTAGCGCATACCAATCTCGTCGCCGTAGTAAATGAACGGCGCACCGGGCATGGTCAGCAGGAAGGCAAAGGCCAACTTCTTCTCGTCCCCCTCCACGTGCTTTGCGAGGCGGGTCATGTCGTGGTTGCCGGAGGGAATACAGATCAGGCCGTCCTTCCCTGCCCGCTCCCGGCTCTCCAGATACTTTTCCACGAAGGCCGACGCGTCGCCCACGCCCCGGTCGGAGAAATAAGGCTCCTCGCACCGGAACAGGTCGTTGTAATGGGAGGGGCCGAAGTGGAGCAGAAAGTCCATATGGAACCCCCCGCGCAGGGACTTTTCCGGCTCGCCCCACTCGGAGACCATGGCCGCTTCCGGGAATTCCGCATCCAGAAACGCGCGAACTTTCTGCCACAGGGCGATGGTGCCGAGGCTGTCCGGGTCGTTCTTCACCAGACTGGCCGCCATATCCACCCGGAAGCCGTCGCAGCCCAGACCCAGCCAGAAGCGCATCACGTCCACCATGGCGTTCAGCGTGGCCTTGGGGCCTTCGTCGTCGGGAGACTGCTGCCATGGGCGGGTGCGGTTATAGTAGCCGTAATTCAGCGCGGGCTGGCAGGTGAAGAAATTGATGGCGCAGGAGCCGTCCCGCTGGGAAATGCCCCGCAGGCAACCCATATTTTCCGGCGCTTCCCAGACGCTGTCCGTCCACACATAGCGGTCGGTGTAGGCGTTCCGCTCCGCCTTCATGGACTCCCGGAACCACTCGTGTTCCACGGAGGTATGCCCCGGCACCAGATCCAGTAGCACGTGCATTTCCCGCTTGTGCGCCTCGGCAAACAGGCGCTTCAGATCCTCGTTCGTGCCGTACCGGGGCGCGACGCGGTAATAATCCGCCACATCGTACCCCGCGTCGCCGAAGGGCGACAGGAAGCAGGGATTGATCCACAGCGCGTTGCAGCCCAGCCCCCGGATATAGTCCAGCTTATTGATGATCCCCTGAAAATCGCCGATACCGTCGGCATTGGTATCAAGGAACGACTGGGGGTAAATTTCGTAAAATACAGCATTATCCAACCATTTTGGCATAAGAAAGACTCCTTTCTTTGTATCTGTGGGAATCATACAACCACACAGGGGCAATGTCAAGGCTGATTTGCGGAAAGAGTATTGTCTTTTCGCAGCTTCAATACCCCTTCTTGTCAACATCGTCCAGCCAACAGGCAAATCATTTTGACACGCATTCCTCCGCCGCGTGCGCCCTGCGGAGCAGAGCATTCACCCCGAAGCTGAGCAGCAGCATTCCCGCCGCCACACAGACCCAGCCGAAGCCCAGCCGGTACAGCGGCAGCCTGTGCAGCAGCTGCCCCAGAACGCCCAGCGGCAACCCCGCATCGCCCAGCGCAAAAGCGATGCTGACCGCGGCGGTTCCCGCCACCGTCATGGGATAGGCGAACCGGTTCCCCTTCCACAGATCGTGGCTCAGTCCCAGCAGGATCAGCACAATGGATACGGGATAAATGGCGTTCAGGATGGGGATGGAAATGCTCAGGATCATGCTCAGCCCCAGATTGCACACGAGGAACGAGAAAAACGTGATGATATACACCCACGCCCGATAGGAGATCTTCCGGAAAAGGGTGGAGAAATACTGAGAAATGGAGTTGATAAGTCCGACACAGGTGGTCAGGCAGGCAAGCGTAAAGATGGCCGCCAGCAGCATTGCCCCGGTGCCGCCAAACACCTGATAGACGATGCACCGCAGCGTCCACGCGCCGTTTTCCTGAACCGGGTAAACGCCGGAGCTGCACATGCCCATGTAGGACAGCATGGCATACACCACCGCCAGAATCGTCCCAGCCAGCACCCCCGCCAGAATCGTATAGCGCATCTTGTCCTTTTTCTCCGTCAGGCCGAAGGTCCCCAGCGTCGCGGAGATCACCAGCCCGAAATTCAGTGCGGCAATGGTGTCCATGGTGTTGTAGCCCTCGGTAAAGCCCTTGAGCAGCGCCGCCTCCTGATAGCCCCCCTGTGCCGCCGCGACGCTGGTCTCTCCCCGGAACAGGAAGCTGACGAACAGCAGCGTCAGAAGCGCCAGCAGCGCCGGGGTCAGCCCCCGGCCGATGCGGTCAACCAGCTTTCCGGGATTCAGGCACAGCCACAGGGCGATCAGGAAAAACCCCAGAGAATAGGCCGCCATCCACAGCGCCGGATTGCTCCCCTCCGGCAGATAGGGCGCCACCGCCATTTCAAAGGGAACGGAAGCGGCTCTGGGAATTCCCAGTCCCGGTCCGATGGACAGGTAGATCAGCACGGTAAACACCAGTGCAAACCGCGCCCCCACCTGTTTTCCCAGCTTTTCCAGCCCATCGAACCGCGCGACCACCACCACGCCAAGCACCGGCAGCACCACCGCCGTCGCGAGGAACCCGATCATGGCCGGAAGGGTATTCTCCCCGGCGTTCTGTCCCAGAAACGGCGGAAAAATCAGGTTGCCCGCCCCAAAAAACAGGGCAAACAGCATAACACTGACCACCAGCAGACTTTTTTTACTCAGTTTCATTTCCCGTACCTCTTTTTTTGAATTGAATATAAAAAATGACCCGTCTCAAATTTCTTTGAGACGAGTCATAAAATACCCGCGGTACCACTCAAATTGCGCGCACAAGCGCACCTCTTTCAGGCTCCAACAAGCCCTAGACACTCACGCAGTCCACGCGGAAGGCCCTACTTGCATGGCTTTGGGGAACTCCGGCTCGGAAGGGATGGGATTTTGAAGGCAGTCCACCGGGCTTCCACCCTCCCCGGCTCTCTATCGGCTGTACGATCAAATCCGTCTTCGTCATCGCTTTTCTATTCGGTTGTCGTCATTCTACACGCAAAAACCGATTCTGTCAATATTCAAAATTCCCAAATTCTGGAAGACGGCGTGTACAGCCAAACGATCTTTCTTTATTAGAGAAACTTTTTCATATCCTTTTTTATGGGCGACCGCCATTATTCCCCGCCATTTCCCATTTTATCGTCGCATTCCGCGTCGCTGTAAATTTCTTTACCAAATCCTAGCCATAACCATGCTATAATGAACGACAAACCTATGCGGTTCATTTCATGATAACGGAAGGAGGAAAGACCGTGGAATCCGACAGCAGCGACGGTGCTGACAATTACTCCTGCATTCCCTGTTCCTATATGGCACATCTTCGCCCGCTCCTGCGATACAGAGTATAGGCGTGTGATCTTGTCCGACAATATATGAACAGAAAAAGGAGTTTTGTATGAATCACATTGGAAGCATTTTCGCAATGGCAGTCTGTCTTGCCATGTCTGCCTATTTCAGCGCAACGGAAACGGCATTCTCTTCTTTGAACAAAACCAGGCTGAAGGTTCTCGCCGACAACGGAAACAAACGGGCGGCGCTGGCTCTTAAGCTTGCCGAGAATTACGACCGGCTGATCTCTACCATTCTGATTGGAAACAATATCGTAAACATTACCATAGCATCCGTCGGTACGCTTTTGTTCGTCGAGCTTTACGGCGACGTGGGCGCGACAATCTCCACCGTGGTCGTGACCCTCGTCGTCCTGCTCTTTGGCGAAATCACCCCCAAGAGCATCGCAAAGGACGCCCCGGAGCGTTTTGCCATGTTCAGTGCGCCGTTCATCCGCCTGTGGATCTGGGTGCTGACGCCCCTGAATTTCCTCTTTACCCAGTGCAAAAAGTTCATCTCCCGCTTCATCAAGACGGACGGCAGCGCCAAAATGTCCCACGAGGAATTGCTTCTTTTCATGGAGGACGTGGAGCATGACGGCGGCATTGACGAGAACGAGGGCGAGCTTCTGCGAAACGCTCTGGAGTTCGGCGACCTGACGGCGGCGGAAATTCTGACCCACCGGATCGAGCTGGAAGCCGTGGACATCAACGAGAGCCACGAGGAAATCGCAAAAGCCTTTACCCAGTCCCGGTTCTCCCGGCTGCTTGTCTACCGGGATACCATCGATCAGGTCGTGGGCGTTCTCCATCAGAAGGATTTCTATATCAACGGCAAAATGACCGATCAGCCCATCGCCCAGATCATGACGGAGCCGCTGTTCGTCTACCAGCATACCAAAATCCGGGACATTCTGAAGATGCTCCAGCACCAGAAGTCCCACATTGCGGTCGTGGTCGATGATTTCGGCGGCACGCTGGGAATCGTTACGATGGAGGACATTCTGGAAGAGCTGGTAGGTGAGATCTGGGATGAACACGACGAAGTTGAGGAGGATTTTGAAAAGCTGGGTGAAAACCTCTACCGGGTCGATTGTTCCGTCAGTCTGGAGGACTTCATGGAGTTCTTTGACGTGGAACTGAAATCCGACAGCGTCTCCGTAGGCGGCTGGGTCATGGAGCAGCTGAACAAGGTGCCGGTCAAGGGTGAGTCCTTCACCACGAAGCATCTGGAGATCACGGTTTCCGAGCTGGATGCTCACAGGGTATCCTCCATTACGGTCAGGCAGCTGGATGAATCCCCTGCCGGCTGCGCTTCTTCTACATAAATCGACGAAAACGCCGGAATCCCCGTGATTCCGGCGTTTTTTGTCCCGATTCTGTAGAAAGCAGAAACGTCATTCTGCCCAAAAAGGAATCTATTGACAACCTTACTTTTATAAAATACAATAAACCCACATACAAACGAAAAGGGGCAATCCGAAATGGAGAAAAAACGCACACGGGACATTCGCTTCTGGGTACTTGTCTGGGGTCTTGGCCTTGTGGGACAGTTATGCTGGAACATCGAAAACCAATGGTTCAATACCTTCGTATACGCCAAAATCGCCAAGGACCCCACCATCATTTCCTGGATGGTCGCCATTTCGGCCATCGCCACCACCATTGCAACCTTCCTGTTCGGAACGCTGTCCGACCGGAAGGGCAAGCGGAAAAATTTCATCGGTATCGGATACATTCTCTGGGGCATCTTCACGATCCTGTTCGGCACGACGGAATGGATCACCGGCGGCCAGCCTGCGAGTTCCGCGCAGGTTCTGATGCTTGCGGCGACGGCTGTTGTCTGTGCCGACGCGCTGATGTCCTTCTTCGGCTCCATGGGCAATGACGCGGGCTACAACGCATGGCTGAACGACATGATGACCGAGCAGAACCGCGGTTCCATCGGCGCCGCCCTTGCCACCCAGCCCATCATCGGCACCATCGTTGGCACGGTGGTCGGCGGTATGCTCATCGGCGGCAGCGACAATTATATGCGCCTGTTCGTGGTCATGGGCGGCTTCGTGATTCTGTTCGGAATCGCGGCGATCCTCTTTATGAAGGACGCCCCGCAGCTCAAGCCCAGCAAAAACGGCAGCTTCGGAAAGCAGCTTTTCAGCGCGTTCAATTTCCGTGAGCTGATCAAAATGAAAGAGCTTGTCTGGGTTTTCCTTGTGCTGACCGTGTATTTCATCGCCTTCAACGTGTACTATCCCCATATCGGAAATTACATGATCTATTACCTGGGATTCCGCGCCGACAGCATCGGAATCATTCAGGGCATCGCTCTGATCGTCGGTATGCTTTCGGTCGTCCCCGCCTCCAAGATCCTGAGCAAAAACAAATTTGTCCTCGCCACGTCCATCTCTGTCCTGCTCAGCTTTCTCGGCGTGGGAATCGTGGGACTCTTCGGGCATCCGGAAAACGTTGACCCCAGCACCATCTGGAACTGGTCGCTGCTGATCGGCCTGTTCTTCTTCGGATGCGGCTATATCATGTTCATGCAGGTGACTTCCGTCTGGATGAAGCAGCTTTTCCCAGAGGAGTCCAAGGGGCAGTTTGAGGGCTTCCGCATTGTTTTCTTCGTCCTCATTCCGTGGATCGTATCGCCGTTCATTGCCAATCCCATCATCAAAAACAACGGACAGATTCTGGATTCCAACGGATTTGCAGCGTATCTTCCCACTCACGTCCTGTTTTTGATCTCCACACTGCTGGTTCTGGCGACCTTTGTGCCGCTGTTCTTCGCCGCACGGCAGCGCCGGGCGCGGGAAGCAAAGGAGCCGGTACGTTGATTTGGTGCATGATCGCGGCGCTGCTTTTGCTGGCAGTTTTCGCCCTTTCGGCGCTGATTGCGGAAAAGTGTCTTCAGATGGTCGTAAATCCGGTGCGCTACGACGTCGATTACGTCAAAGCGCTGGAAACGACAAATGGCTTTTCCGACTGCATCGAAGCATATGAAACAAAATGGCAGCGGACGCCCTTCGTCCTCCACTGTGCGGGCGCGGACATCTCCGGCGAGTACATGATGAATCCGGCCGACTCCGGAACGCCCCGCAAAGTGGCGATCATCTGTCATGGGCACACCGTAAACCGGTATTCCGACCTCAAATATGCGGATATTTTCTACCGCGCAGGGTTCAGCACCGTGATTTTTGACGAGCGCTATTTCGGTGAATCCACGGGAGACTTCTGCACCCTTGGGCAAAACGAAGCGCGGGACGTGGCCGCCATCATCGCCTATGTCAGGCAGATATTCGGTCAGGACTGCGTCATCGGCCTGCACGGCGAATCCATGGGCGCGGCCACCGCGCTTCTGACGCTCAAGTATGAGACGCCGGATTTTGTGATCGCGGACTGTCCCTTCGCGGACAGCAAGCTGCTTTTTGCCCAGTGGTTAAAGCGCAATCTGCACATTCCCATTGGCCTGATCTGGCCGATTCTGCGCCGCCGCGCGAAGCGAAAATACGACTACGACGTCGAATCCGTCTGCCCGATTGCGGCGGTGCAAGGAAAAAACGTACCGATCTGCCTGATGCACGGAAAAAGCGACAATTTAATTCCGTATACCCACAGTGAAATGCTGCGCAAAGCCTGCGTAAATCCCAACAGCGAGCTGCATCTTTTCGAGAATGCAGACCACGCCCGGTCTATCGTTATGGCGCGGACGGAGTATGAAAGAATGGTTCTTGCCTTTCTGCACAACTGCGGGCTGTATGGGGCGGAAAATAAACAATAACCGGAAGCTGCCCGGTATTCAAGGCAGCGCCGGACGGGACACATCAAAAAATAAAGCGCAGAAGTCAGAATTCGACTTCTGCGCTTTTTGGATAGATTGGAAAAGATGGAAAAATGCCGTGAAATTCATACGAATTTCACGGCATTCTGGTCCGAGTGTCGAGATTCGAACTCGAGGCCTCTTGAACCCCATTCAAGCGCGATACCAAACTTCGCCACACCCGGATTTTTGATTGCGTCTCTCGACTGCCTGAATATATTAGCACACCTTCTCGAAAAATGCAACCATTATTTTTCCTTTTTTATTATTTTTTTCGCGGTGGCGTCTGAGCGACCTCATTGCGCCGATTTCCAGAGGTACAGACCCGTACCGGACAGGCATAGCTTTTCCGGGTTTTCCTTTGACCGGGCCTCTGCCGACAGGGTTATCAGGCTTCTGGATATGGAAACCACATGCACCTTGATTATGACCTCTGCCCCCGGATTCAGAGGGCGATGGTAGTTCACGCTGAGCTGCACGGTGGGCGCAATCCCGGCTCCTGTTTTCAGGCAGTAAGGGATCAGTCCCATCGCCTGATCCAGCACCGTCGCGCCGAGACCGCCGTGAAGCGTCCCCGCGGGGTTGCGCATCCATGTTTCCGTCCGGCAGGAGAGAAAATAGTCCCCCGCTTCCGGGTCGCATTCCAGCAGTTCAAAATGCAGCATGTCCCCAATGGAGCCGGGGGCAAACTCACTGACCTGGGCAATTCGACGGCACAGGAGCGCCGCAGTCTCACTCGCCGCGCTCACTGGTAATCACCTTGCCGATGTTCCACAGGTGGATGACCTTCCGCTCGGCTTCGGCCTTCTCGTCCTCGTCCTCGTATTCCACGTACACGGTGTGGGCGCTGCAGTCCGCGCACTCCACCTGTACGTTCCAGCCGCCCTCGTGCATGAGCAGACCCGCGCCCCGGCAGATGGGGCATTCTTCCAGAATATATTCTTCCATTTGACGTTACTCCTTATCTGAAAATGGTTTCGTTGGTATCATAGATTTCCACCCGGCTGTACCGAATAAAATCCGGCGCGAGGTCGGGGATGTATTTGTTTACGGCGGCGCCCAGCAGCATGGGATTCAGGGATGGATTCTGGCAGCAGACCCGCGCCTCAAGCTTTACAACGTTGCCCGACACCGGTGCGGCAGAAATCTTTCGTATCATGGGGATGATATTCTGCTCCACCACGCCTTTTTTACCCTTTTTTTCCACGGTCACTTCCTCACGGGAAAACAGGGCTTCGATCTGCTCCGCCGCGTTCTGCGGCACGCCCGCGTCGTACTCCAGCAGCACGGCGCAGTCGAGATACGCCAGATTCTTGATTTTTCCGCCGCCGGAGTACACCGAGAGGACGTGTACGCCCTCCACAAGCGCCTGATTCAGCCGGGTGCAGATATCCTCGTTTGAAAACGTGTCCGTTTCCAACTCAAAATCCAGCAGCTCGCACTGGCTTTCCACGCCAAGGCTCAAGGGCAGGGCGATGGACACCGAGGGGCGGGGGTTGAAGCCCTGCGTGTGGGTCAGGGGCAGTCCCGCCCGCTTGAATGATCGCTGGAACAGCCGCATCAGGTCGAGGTGGGAGATATACACGGCGTTGCCTGTTTTTTGAAACAGCGCTCTAAGCATCGCACGACACCTCCCGCAGCAGTCTTTCCGCGCCGCAGCCCGCGCAGCCGTGGCGGCAGTCCGGGGTGATCTTCGACTCGTAGGCACGTTTTCGCTCCAGCTTCAGGAATTTCTTTGTCACGCCCACGTCGATGGTGTCCCAGGGCAGCAGCTCGTCCTCGCCGTAGCCGCGGACGGTGTAGAAGTCCCCGTCCACGCCGCATTTGCAGAAGGCGTCCTGCCATTTGGCGTAGTCAAAATATTCGTCCCAGCCGTCCAGCCGCGCGCCGTTTTTCACGGCTTCCTCGATCACCGAACCCAAACGCCGGTCGCCACGGGCAAAGACCGCTTCCAGCTGGCTCAAATCCGGCGCGTGATAGTCGTATTCGATGGACTTGGAATAGAAATGGGATTTCAGCAGGCGGCAGCGGCGCAGATATTCCTGAGGCGTGATCTGCTTTTCCCACTGGAAGGGCGTGTGAGGCTTGGGGACAAAGTACGCCGTGGCAACGTGAACCCGCAGCCCCCGTTTCTTGTTCACGGCCTGTTCCTTCCAGGTCAGAATCACCTTGTACACCAGCTCCGCGATGCCGAGCACGTCCTCGTCCGTTTCCGTGGGCAGACCCAGCATAAAATAGAGCTTGACATTGTTCCAGCCGCCGGAAAAGGCGTTGGCGCAGGTCGTCAGAATTTCGTCCTCGGTCAGATTCTTGTTGATGACGTCACGCAGGCGCTGGGTTCCCGCCTCCGGGGCGAAGGTCAGGCTGCTTTTCCGGCCGCCCGCCTGAAGCCGTTCCATCAGGTCGCGGGAAAAATTGTCCGCCCGGAGAGAGGGCACGGAGAGGCTGACCTTATTCTCCGTGCAGTAGGGGATCAGCTTGTCTGTCAGTTCTTTCAGCCCCCGGTAATCGGATGTGGACAGACTGGAAATGGTGATCTCGTTGTTTCCGGAAGCGCGAAGGGTCTCCACCGCCTGACGGTACAGCACTTCCGGGCTTTTCTTCCGTACCGGGCGGCAGGAGAAGCCCGCCTGACAGAACCGGCAGCCCCGGATGCAGCCCCGGAACACCTCCAGATTCGCCCGGTCGTGAACAATCTCCGTGGAGGGAACGATCATTTTGGTGGGGAAATAGGCGTTGTCCAGGTCTTCGATGATGCGCTTTGTCACCGTTTGAGGTACGCCCTCCAACGGCACGATGGCGGCGAGGGTGCCGTCGGCGTTGTATTCGTGGCGGTAGAAGCTGGGGACGTACACGCCGGGGATTTTCGCGGCTTCATGTAGAAAAGCATCCTTGCTCCATCCCTCGGCCTTTGCCCGGTCGTAGAGCTGCAAAATCTCCACGGTGATGTCCTCACCCTCGCCCAAGGAAAAAAAGTCGATAAAGTCCGCCAGCGGCTCCGGGTTGAAGGCACAGACGCCTCCGGCGAACACGATGTTTTTCAGTCCCTGCCGGTCTTTGGAGCGAAGGGGGACGCCTGCCAGATTCAGCATATTTAAGATGTTGGAGTACGCCATTTCATAGCCGAGGGTAAAGGCAATCATGTCGAACTCCCGGACGGGAGTCTGGCTTTCCAGCGCCCACAAGGGCAGAGCGTTATCCCGCATGGCCTGCTCCATGTCTCCCCATGGGGCAAACACACGCTCGCACCACACGCCGTCCATCCCGTTCATGACGCCGTAGAGGATACGCATTCCTAAGTTGGACATGCCGATCTCGTAGGTGTCCGGGAAGCAGAAGGCCACGCGTACCCGGACGTCCTTCAAATCCTTTTTGATCTCGCCCCATTCTCCGCCGGTGTAGCGTGCCGGTTTCTGCACGGTGGGGAGAATGCGCTGCATCAGTTCGGTCATAGTGATACCTCATTAAAAAGTTCTCCGCCTATTGTACCCCGAACCGTGTCAGTTTGCAAGGTCTTTTTCGCAGGAATGCTTTGATTGCCAGCAAAGTTACCGCCGTCATGGGCAGCATCCCCAGCTTCCAGTAGAACGTGGCCGTCAGTGCGAGAGCGCCCAATATCCCTATTGTTCCCCATTCTGCCGAGATTGCAATGCGATTTGCCCATTTGGGGCAAAACCGCGTCAGAGCGCAGCGCAGCGCCCGCCCGCCGTCCAGTGGGAACACCGGCAGCAGATTGAAAGCCCCCTGCACCAGTGCGCAGGCCGCCACCTGTGGGAACATTCGGAAAGTAAGCACCAGCAGCAGACTTCCGGCGGGGCCTGCCAGAGCGCAGACCAGCTCTTTGCCACTGCTTAATGGTTCCGTCTCCATCACCGCCCCGCCCGCGCTGATGCGGACGCCCCAGATTCGCCCGCCAAGGAGGAAAATAGCCGCCCCGTGGCACAGCTCGTGGAACGCCGCCGCTGCCAGCGCGGACAGAAGCCAGTTCAGCGGCAGCGTCAGCAGCAGGAACGCGCCCATCAGGCAGGCGGAAACGTCAACCCGGACAAAGTCCCGCATTCGCAAAAACTTCCCGGCAGAAGTTTTCCACCGCGTTGGCTACCGGCGTTCCGGCATGCAGCTCCCGGGTCAGTTCCGCCCACGCGGCCGCCGTCACCGCGCTGTCGCCGGGAAGAAGTATCTCCCGAAGCGCCTGCGCCCCTTTCGGCCAGAATCCGCCGACGATCAGCAGGAAAATCAGAAAGCAGACTGCCGTCAGCAGCAAGGCTCTGCCGTTTCTCTGCCGGATTTGCGTTCTTTTGATTCCGGAAGAAGAGTACTCTACCCGGTAACTCATGTAAATCACCTCGGGGAAGTGTATGAGCGCGGCGTGACAAAAATACGGACAGGCGGAAAAAGCGGCGGTTGCCACTTGACAATGGGGAAATAATTCATTATAATACCAGAGTTAACGGGGTGTGGCGAAGCTTGGTATCGCGCTTGGTTCGGGTCCAAGAGGCCTCGGGTTCGAATCCCGACACTCCGACCAAATAAGGAAAAACGCTGAAATCTCTAAAGGATTTCGGCGTTTTCCCTTTCCGTGGCTCTGCGCTTGGTTTTACTCTGCAATTTGGAATTACCAGAAAAGGACGACGGTAAATTACCGCCGTCCTTTTTTTTCATCCCCAGTTGGATTGTATCGAGACAACTATACGGCGAAAAAGGCAGATTTTGCTTTATTTCCGAACTTTATAGGAAGTTTTAAAAGTAATTCTCCGAAACGTCCCTTTTCCGGCGTGATATGGGCAGAAAACGAAAAGATGTGCAGAAATGACAAAGGAGCAATTCTATACATACCAGCAGCAAACTGGCAGGCATCCGGCGAGAGCATCAAAAGCAGATTTTTGCCCGAACAGGCTCTTGCAAATATCCGAATTGTCTGATAAAATAATTGTGTATACGTAAAAGGGATCGAGGCGATCGATCAAAACAACAAAGGAGGCATTTGCACATGAAGGGAAGAATAATCGTATCAACGCTCCTTGCGCTGCTGCTTCTCGTCAGCATGCCCGTGTCGGCGCTTGCGGCGACCTGGGACATCGGCAAGGGCGACATCACCGTAAACGGTCAGGCAGGGAGGCGGAGCCGCTGTACCGGACAGCGCGCCCGTCATTACGGGAACCTCTAAGGAAAACAACGTCACCATCAACGCGGATAGCGGTCAGACCGCAAGCGTCACCCTCTCCGGTGTGAACATCGACGTGCGCGATAAGGGCAAGGCCGCCGTTTCCACCACCGGCGAGGGCAATGTCAGCATCGAGCTGAACGGCGAAAGCACGCTCAGGAGTGGCTATGAGCATGCCGGCCTTGAAAAGAACAACGGCGGCAGCCTGACCATTGCGGACGAGGACAAGAACGGCAAGCTGACCGCCTGGGGCGGCCAACAAGGTGCGGGCATCGGCGGCGGAAGCGGAAAGGACGGCAGCAACATCTTCATCACCGGTGGCGGGGTCAACGCCATCGGCGGCCTCGCCGCCGCAGTCATCGGCGGCGGCCTCGGCGGCAACGGCAGCAACATCACCATTTCCGGCGGCAAGGTCGGGGCCACCAACGGCCTCAACGGCGCAGGCATCGGCGGCGGACAGCACGGCAGCGGCAGCAACATCACTATCTCCGGCGGCGAGGTCAACGCCATCGGCGGCAAGAGCGGTGCGGGCATCGGCGGCGGCCACACAGGAGATGGCAGCGACATCACCATCTCCGGCGGCGAGGTCAGTGCCAGCGGCGGCGAGAGCGGTGCGGGCATCGGCGGCGGAGTATATGGCAAGGGAGAAGGCATCACCGTTTCCGGCAATGCACAGTTGAAGGTGCGGGGCGGCAGTGTCCACAGAGATTACGGAACGGGCGCAGGCATCGGCGGCGGCGGCAGCTATGGCACCGACGGCGCAGAGGTGGAGCCGGATATTTGCGCGCTGAACCCCGGCGGAAAAATCGAATATTACGCGCCCCGCAGTTCCATGTCGGGAACTCCCAACAAAACGGTCACCAACCCCACCGGAGACTTTGTATGGGACAGCGGCACGGTGACGACGCCCGCCACCTGCACGGGAAAGGGGGTCAGGACTTACACCTGCACCAGCTCCTCCCATACAAAAACCGAGGATATCCCCGCCCTGAACCACAGCTTTGCAGGGCAGGAGTATGTTTCCGACAACAACGCCACCTGCGAACAGGACGGCACCAAGACGGCAAAGTGCGCGCGCTACGGCACGGGCGGCTGCACGGAAACGGACACGGTAACGGACACGGGCAGCAAGCTCGGGCATCTATTTGAGGACTATGTTTCCAACAACGATGCGACCTGCGAGCAGGACGGAACAAAGACGGCAAGGTGCGTGCGCTACGGCACGGGCGGCTGTATGGCAACAGACACGGTAACGGACACGGACAGCAAGCTCGGGCATCTCTTTGAGGACTATGTTTCCAACAACGATGCGACCTATGCGCACGACGGCACCAAGACGGCAAAGTGCGTGCGGTATGACCAGTGCGGGGAGACCCACACCATGCCGGATGAGGGAAGCCGGTTAATAGCTCCTCCCCTCTACCGCGTGACCGATAAGGACGGCAGGGACATTGCCTACACGGCCGAGCAAAAGGGCGGCGTGCTGACCGTCACCGTTGACGAGGACCTCGCCATTCTCACGGGCAGACTCAGCGGCATCCGCACTCTCAAGGCGCAGGGCGTGGAGAAGATCGTCTTTGTCACCAAGGGCGCAACGTCAGCGTTCCTGCTCTCCGATTTGCTGGACAAGGGCGAGGGCGGCGAAGCCTACCGGCTCACCCACAACGGCAAGGCCGTCACGTTCACGCTCGGCGAAAGCATGGCGGATGTGAGCGCCATCCTCATCAAGCCGTAAGCGAAATCTCAGAATCCATGCAGGCGGGCAGGCACAAGCTGTGCTTGCCCGCCTTGTCTGCCGAAAAGCAAAACGGGCGGCGGCAGTCAATGGCGCGAAGCGTTCATCTTGACCATTGACGGCTGGCGGCTGCTGCGCTACTGCACTTGCCAATCTGCAAGCCACAGAACAATTTCGGTAGCCGCTGCCAAAATTACGCTGTCAGCCGCTCCATTCCCGTGGTATTGACGTGCAGCCCCATCGCTGCTATAATGAAAACACAATTTCAGACACAGGACACCATGCAGACGCAGACGGGCCGAAAGGCTTGACAGGCGGCTGCGTTTTCATTTTCAGATAGGAAAGGGGAAGGATGCGAAGGGAAAAGAGGCACAGACGACAAAAGACGCTCAAGACGCCATTCCTCCGCCGCACGGGAGAAAGCTGCGGCAAAA
>ERZ827440.1959-NODE-1959-length-20053-cov-22.755976_pt1 | contig 20053 bp, 18 predicted proteins | sample MGYA00519774_ERZ827440 | MGnify/ENA primary metagenome ERZ827440 (study PRJEB31778, sample SAMEA3449302) | human gut metagenome | biome: human gut; feature: human-associated habitat; material: faeces | place: United Kingdom | collected 2010/2012 ... | reverse complement strand
GGACGTGATGAAGGAAAAATCCCCGATTATCTCCAATAAAAATGGCGGATGCCATTCAGCACCAGCCATATATATGTTAATAGTTTGGAACGTATCGCTACGCTTGTGTATGAATTAAGCTAGACCCTACAGGGGCTGGTAGCCCCGTTCCTCCTGCCGGATGAGTTGCCCCTCCGGGATACAGACTCTTTACATTTCCGTTTTCGGAAAAAGTGGGGTTTCTGAAATACGGATTCAAGGCAGTCGGGAAAAATAATACGGAAACGCCCGGCACGGAGGCTTGTGACGCCGGACGGGCATTGGATGGTATTTCCGTTCCCGGAGTTACAGAAGAAGGTCCTGGATGTTGTCCGAGGAGATGACGCCTGTTTCCGTGGAGGACAGTACGCAGAGGGCGTCTACCAGGTTTTCCTGCCCCAGAGCCAGCCCGGCTTCTTCCACCAGCACATCGTCAATATTCAGGGTAGCGATGGAAAGGGGAGCCGTTTCCGGGGCAGAAGGTTCCATCAGGGCTGCAATGCCGATGACGGCAGCCACCAGGGCCGCCGCAGCAGCTCCCCAAATGCGGAAGGAATGCCGCTTGAAGTGATGAATGGATTCCACCGGAACGGCGGGAGCGCATTCTTCCCTTTCAATACGCATCATGACCTTGCGGGCAAAATCGTCCCCCGGCGCAGGTTGGGAGGCATGTCCCAGAATCTGCCAGAGTTTTGTATCGTCCTGTTCGTTCATGGTTGTGGTTCCGCTGAGGGTTCTATGAAGAAAAACACCGGAAGATGGGTCCGGTTTCTTGCCGGCGTCATTTTTCCCGTTCTGCCGCCTGTCTGATGACGGGGGCCAGTACGGCGGCGATGCGTGCGTAACCGGCCGCAGAAGGGTGCAGTCCGTCGCTGGAAAGCTCTTCCGGGACGTATCCGTCGCTATTAGCCATGACGCGTCCCGGTTCCGTATAAATGAAATTTTCTTCCGCGGCCAGGCGATTCAGGAGGAGATTGATGCCGGCAATGCGTTCCGCCGTACCTTCCCGGGCGCTGTTGCGCGGGTAAAATCCCTGGAGGATGATGACGGCTTTTGCCAGTTTGCCGGTGATTTCCCGGCAGACGGCACGAATGCCTTCCAGGATTTCCCCGTCCGTGTTTTCCGCAAGGTTGTTCGTGCCCAGGAGCACCACGCAAACGGCATTGTCTTCCGCACCGTCTAGTTCTCCGTGGCGGAGCCGCCACAGGGCGTTTTCCACCCGGTCGTAGCCAAACCCCAGATTGACCGCCCGCATTCCCGCCGTGCACAGGTTCCATGTTTCCGGGGATTTTTGCAAAATGTCCCGGTGCGGTTCATCCACGGGCGCACCTCCCCAGAAATGCGTGATGGAGTCTCCGATGAAGAGGAGGTCCGGGTGTGTTTCGCGCACGATGCGGCATGCGGCTTCATGCCGGGACGCCCAGTCGTAAATCATGAAGTCCCGGTCCTGGGTGCAGGGAATCAGCGTGGAGGGTACGGCCCGGGCGGGAGGAGGTCCGGGCATGATGAAGGTTTCCGGGGCTGTAATGCCGCGCTTTCCCCGGAACAGGCGGAAGCGGATGCGCGCGCCGGGCGGGGCCTGCACCGGAGCCAGATAGCGGCCCTGCGTGCAGAGCATGCGGGGAGAGTCCGCATTCACGTCTATTCGGATGACGGCTTCCGGGGGAGCGTTCACCGCGGTAAGTACCAGTTCTCCCGCCTCATTCAGGGAGGCGCGGATTCCGGGGGGTGGGGATGATTCTGTCATGAGACGTCGCGCATGTGCTGGCGCATTTGCCTGCGTCCGATGGAGTTCGGCCCGCGGCTGTCCTGCATGCAGTAGTTCACGGGGCGGCTCTGGGAGGCGCCGTGGGGAGCGCCCAGGCGCTTGTCCGGCTCTGACGGCAGCAGATGCACCACTCTCTTGTTTTTCCAGACCAGCCAGAGCACCACTATGGCCGCCAGTGCGGAGATGTGCAGGATGATGCCGGCTACATTGGCCAGGGAGAAGGTCATCCAGGCTTTCATCATGGCATGGAGGGAGGATTCTTGCGTTTCCTCCGGTTCCTGGATGGTGATGTTGGCTTCCGGGATGCTGGCAGGGTTGTCAGGCTCCAGTGCGGGAAGGGTGGGCCTGGGGGCGGATGCCATGTCCGCCTCCGTTCTTCTGGCCAGGGAAATCATGGCCTCAATGAGTTCGTCCTGCGGATTGGTGAATCGGGAGGCGTCCTGCTTCACCTGGTACAGGAGATCCCTCCGTCCCGCATCCCCAAGCTGGGAGCTCAGCTCCGGATCCAGTGCGATCTGGGCGCTTTTAATATCCCCCATGTGGAAATGGAGCAGCAGGTTGCGCTCCTTGTTCCTGAATATCTGGCGGGCGATGGTGGGAGCATTGACGGAAGGGGGGACTTTCTGCCCGGCCGCGAAGATGCTGACGAACAGGTTGACGTTGTAGCGGGATTTGATGAGCTTGATAAGTTCGATGACGTCATTGCTTTCCACTTCCGCAAGAAGCTTCTGGGGGTCAATCAGGCCTGTGGAGGTGCGGATGTAGTCCGGCAGGAAATATTCATTGACGTCCGTAAAGTCCTCCGGAATGGGATCCACTGCGGGGGAGTTTGCATTGGCGGCGGGTTCCGGCATGGGGTCGGAGGGAGCCGCTGCCGCATCCACAGGGGGCAGCAAGGGAGGGTTGGCATTCCACCACGCGCCTCTCATCAGGGATTGCTGGTCGCGGTTGGTCCATTTCAGGGCGGGTAATTCCTGGGCGGGAGCCGGAAAAATGGACGCCGCCAGCAGGCATGGGAACAAAAAGGGGTTCATGCGCCTCCTCCTTTCCGGTCCTCGGGGGTGGGAAGCGTTAATCCGTAGCGCATGGGATGCCTGACTTTGGAGCGCGCTTTCCTGGCTACGAGCTGGACGGCGTTTTTCATGATGGACCCCGCAGCCTGGAGCAGCATGCTTTCCCGCAGGGGAATGCGGGCTTTCATGATGGATTTGTTGATCAGGTCCGGCTCTACATAAGGGTCCAGTTCATAGCCCCACATGAAGCAGGCCGTGTCCGTGCGCACGTCCAGCACCAGAACCAGGAGCCACTGGGGATCCAGCGGTCCCTGATGGTTGGGGAAGCCGGCCTCATCCACCGTCAGGTGGTTCATCGTCCAGAAACTGTGCGGAATAAGGGAAAAGGGCTCCAGGATGTTGGGGAAATAGACGGACAGGAGAACGGGGGGGATGCGGCGTTCCAGTTTCTCCAGCAGGGCATTCAGCTTTATGCGGTCCTGTTGTCGGAGAGCGCCGGCGTTGTCGCATACGCGGCGGTAGGGTATGGCGTCTTTGCCGTATTTTTTGTCCAGGTTTTCCAGGGAAAAACCGCAGTGAGGGCACAATGATTCCGCCCCGCGGTGGAAATTATGTAAACACTTCGGACAAGTCGGCACAAGGAAAGTTTAAGCACGAAGTTCGTTGCCGAAAAGACTAATTGTCAGAAAGAAATCATGTATGTCTCAATCTTCCAGATTTTCTTTCGTGACACGGTAAATGGCGGCGCATCTGGGGCACGTGACTTCCAGCTCCTCTTCTCCCTGGAACAGGTCTTCCTTGTTTTCCTGAAGGGTCTTGAGCGTGGGCAGGATGCGGTCCAGCGTGCAGCCGCAGTAAAAGCGGAACCGGCGCGTTTCCAGCACTCGGGTATTTTCATCTTCTTCCAGATGGGCCATTTTCTCCCGGGTGAGGGAAGCAAGCCATTCTTCATCCGCGTCAGGCTGGGCCGTCACCATGGTGTAGCATTCATCCGGGAGCTCAATGCAGCGGGCGTTTCTCTGTTCGCTTTGCCTGTAGAATTCCTCCACCCATCGGGCCGGAGACGTTCCCGGAATGGGTACGACGGAGTATTGCGGTTCAAACCCCTTGCGGAGCAGGGTGGAATACAGCGTGTTTTCTTCAGGTTCCTTAATGTCCTGTGTGAAGACGCGCCCCACGACGGATTCCGTCAGGGAAGAACCGGTGACAAACAGGTTGGCGACGGCAGGCGTCCGGAGATTGACTGTCCAGGCATGTTGCTCCGCCCAGGGCCGTGCGACCATGTAAAGGGTGAAATAGGCCATGAGTTCTTTCAGTAGGCTGTCGTAGAGTTCTTCGTTGCGCAGGCCGTACTGCATGAGGTGAAGGTAGTAATCCGTAAACAGTGGAGAAAATTTTGACCTGAGCGCCAGACAATTGCGTCCGCGGACAAAGATGGATTCAACTGTAATGAATTCTTCTACCAGTTCTTCGCTCATGCCATTCAAGTTCGGTCTTCCTTTGTGGAAAATCAACCGTTCCTCCTGTCATTAGGGTCTATCATGACAGGTAGGCGCGGCGGCGGTCTTTTTCCCGGCATGGAAAGAGGCGGAAGAGTGGCTGGAGGGAAATGACGGAGGGGCCCGGGGACTGCACGCAATAAGCCTTTACCATGCCTTTCCGCGCGTTTAACATATACCTATGGCAACTGACAAAAATATCACCATCCATACTTCCAAGGGCGACATCAAGCTGACGGTGTTTGCTTCCAAGACGCCCGTGACGGCGGCTTCCTTTCTGAATCTGGCGTCCAGGGGATTTTATGACGGGCTCAAATTTCACCGTGTGATCCCGGATTTCATGATTCAGGGCGGCGATCCCACCGGCACGGGCATGGGGGGGCCCGGCTACAGGTTTGAAGACGAGTGCCGCCCGGACCTCAGGCATGACGGCCCCGGCGTGCTTTCCATGGCAAACGCGGGCCCCGGCACCAACGGTTCCCAATTCTTCATCACCCATGTGCCCACCGACTGGCTGAATGGCAAACACACCGTCTTCGGCAAGGTGACGGAAGGTCAGAGCGTGGTGGATTCCATTAAGCAGGGAGATACCATCTCCGGCATTACGATTGAAGATAATGCGGACGATCTGTTTACGGAACAGGCCGACCGCATTGCCGCGTGGAACAAGGCACTTGGTAAGTAACCTCATTCCGGCATTCACTCGGCGGAGCGCGGCGCGGGGACGCCCGTTCCGCTGTTTTCCTCTCTCTGCTTTTTCAGTACATGGTTCTGTCTGTTCAAAACCTGCGTGTGCAGTATGGCGCGCGCGTCCTGTTCAATGACCTTTCCTTTACAGTGGAGGATGGGGAAAGAATTGCCCTCGCGGGCCATAACGGCGCGGGGAAATCCACGCTGATGAAGTGCATCGCCGGTTTGAATGAACCGGATTCCGGCTCCATTATCAAATCCAGGCATTCCCAGGTGGGTTATCTGCCCCAGGAAGGAATTCATATCCGAGGGCGCAGGCTGATTGATGAAGCCATGTCCGCCTTTGCGGACCTGATGGATCTTCAGGAGCGCATTGATGTCCTGACGCGGGAAATGGCGGGGCTGGATCCCCGTTCCGCCGCCTACTCTGAAGTTCTCAATGAAATCGGGGAATTGGAACTGGTGCTGCATGCCCATAATTCCGCCCGGCTGCGTCCCCGGACGGAATCCATCCTGCGCGGCCTGGGATTCAAAGACAGGGATTTTGACCGGGATTGCGGAGAATTTTCCGGCGGCTGGCAAATGCGCATCGCATTAGCCAAACTGCTGCTCCGGGAGCCTGAAGTGCTGCTTCTGGACGAACCTACCAACCATTTGGACATCCAGTCCCAACGGTGGATGGAACAATATCTGCGCTCCTACCGGGGCGCTATCATCCTTATTTCCCATGATGTGGCGCTTCTGGATGCCCTGGTTTCCCGTACGATTGCTTTTTACCACGGCCGGGCGGAGGAGTACGCGGGCAATTTTTCCTATTTTCTGAAAGAAAGCGTGCTGCGGAAGGAAATTCTGCTGCGCCAGAAAAAGGCTCAGGACCGGGAGATTGCCAAAACGAAGGAATTTATCGACCGTTTCCGTTATAAAGCCACCAAGGCTTCTCTGGTTCAGTCCCGCATCAAGCAGTTGGAAAAAGTGGAACTGATTGAGGTGGAAGAGGATGATGCCGTCATGAACTTTCACTTTCCTGCTCCTCCCGCTGGCGCCCATTCTGTGGTCAGGCTGGAAAAGGTTTCCAAACATTATGGTTCCGTTTCCGTTTTTGAGAATGTGGATTTTGAAATCGTCAAGGGGGACCGCATTGCCATTGTAGGAGTAAACGGGGCGGGGAAATCCACATTTTCCCGCCTTATTTCCGGCGGAGAGGCCCCCAGTTCCGGCAGCGTGACCATGGGACGCCATACGCAGGTAGCTTTTTTCTCCCAGACGCATGCTGATGATCTGGATCCGGATAAAACGATTTTGGAATGCGTGGAAGCTGCCGCCACGCGGGAATCTGCGCCCATGGTCCGGAATCTGCTTGGCTGTTTCCTGTTCCGGGGGGATGACGTACACAAGCGCGTTGGCGTGCTTTCCGGAGGCGAGCGCTCCCGCGTGGCGCTGGTGTGCATGCTTTTGCATCCGGCCAATTTCCTGATTCTGGATGAACCGACCAATCATCTGGACATCCAGTCCCAGCAGGTGCTTCAAAAGGCTCTGTCCGAATATCCGGGTTCCTACTGCATCGTTTCCCACAACCGCAGTTTTTTGGATCCCATCGTGACGAAAGTGCTGGAATTTGTACCGGGAGAGAAACCGCGCGTTTACCTGGGCAATGTTTCTGATTATTTGGAAAAGGTGGAGAGGGAGCAGGCCCTGGCTGCCGCAGCCGCCTCACCCCCCTCCGGAGCGGCGGAACCGGGCGCCGGATTGGATCGCAGGGCACGCAGGCGCATGGAGGCGGAAATCCGTCAGAAGAAGACGCGCCTGCTGCGTCCGCTTCAGGAGAAACTGGAGCTGCTGGAAGAAGAAATAGCGCGGCTGGAAACGGAAAAGACGGAAATTACTTCTCAATTGGAGCGTCCGGAAGTGGCGGCTGATACGGAAGCCGTCATGGAGCTTACCTCCCGTTTTCAGCAGACGGACCGGCAGCTGGAAACCTGTTTTACACAATGGGCTGATCTTTCGGAAAAGATTGAAGAGACGGAAGCCCGCATTCAAGAAGAGGCGGAAAGAAACGTTTCCGGAAGCTGAGAGGATTTCTCAACAAAAAACAGGGCTGTTTCCGGGAACAGCCCTGTTCGGACAGAGGAAAAAATCAGAACTTCAACGCTTTTCCGGTTATACCCGGCGGCGCAGAAGCAGGGCGGCCATGCCAAGCAGGCTGAGGGAGGCCGTCGCCGGCTCCGGTACCGTGTCCCCCTGAAGATTCAACTGGGAAAGCCCCAGGAAGGTTCCTCCGGTGTTGGGAGCCTTGGCATTCACGGTGAGGGTAAAGGTTTCCCCCGCACTAACTGTGACCGGGGTATTGAAGCTGGCTTCCTGGATATCGGCCGTCGGCGTGCCGTCTTTATCAGCCTGGACTCGCTCAAAGCTCAGGTCAGCCGTGGCGGAGGAATCTCCGGCAGTCAGCGTAACGGTAGCGGTTCCCGCTTTAGTATCCGTATTGCTATGACGCTCCCCGCTTGCATTGACGAATTGAAAACCTAGGCTGAGGGAAGAAAGGACGATGTCCTGCGTAGCTGTGAAGGAAAAAGTGACAGTCCAACCGGTTTCATTTCCATTCATTTGGAGGTTGGGAACAAGAAGATCCGCTGCCAGATTGTTGGAGAGGGCGGTGGAAGGAGTGGTGAGAGTGACGGAAGCATCTTCCAGAAAATCGCTCCCAGTAGTAATGCTGGTTTGATGAAACTGGGTTTCATACAGAGTGGACGCCGCCTGTACTCCGGAAATACACAATAAAAATGTTGAAATGAAAAGAAGACTCTTCATAGCTCCATGTTAGCGGATTAGATATCCGGTGACAACAAAATTTTTTGAAGAAAAACGAGTTTCACCACGGGAAAAGAGGAAAAATTTGGAAAGTGTTTAATACACAATAAAATTTTATTTTCATAAATCATTAGTAATGTGTGTATTTATCCATTCCCATTTTCCTATCCTCTGTCACCGGATATCTAATCCGGAGGCAATCTTTCCTGCGGAGTAATAAATGAATATTTGTCCGCTGCGGAAAATCATCAGCCTGACATGGCCTGGAAGGGTTTCCGCCCATTTCCATGCAAGGGGAAAAATAGAGGGAACCGGCCCGGGAGAAACCGGCTTTCTTTCAGGATAGCCTTTTCTTCCCGCTTTTCCGTGTTTTTTTTCTGTACTCTGAAATCGTGACGCCGCACAGGGTAAGCAGAATCCCCGCCAGGGATATCCAGGTCAGGCGTTCCCCCAGAATGATGGCTGAGGCCACCACGGTTACGACCGGTATCATGTAAATGTAAACGCTGGATTTGACGGCTCCCAGAATTTCCACCACGCGGTTCCAGGTCAGAAAGCACAGTGCGGAGGCGAACAGACCCAGATACAGCAGATTGATGGCATTGACGGGTTTTGCCATCAGGCGCCAGTCCATGTTTGCAGGAAGGACCCACAGGGCGGGAATCATCAGTGCAATGCCATAGAAGAAAATGCGGCGCGTGCAGATGATCATGTTGGATGTGTTGACGCCGATTTTTTTCATCAGGATGGAATACGCCGCCCAGACGAAGGCCGCGCCCAGTGCCAGGATATCCCCCGCCGGATTCAGTTCCAGAACGAAGGCTCCGTTTGCCATGATAAGGAAGATACCTGTAAAGGCAGCGGAAAAACCCAGGAAGAAACGGCGTGAAAAGCCTTCCCCCTTCAGCAGGAAATGGGCCAGAAGGGCTGTGAAGAAAGGAACCACGGCTACGATAATGCCCACATTGGAGGCGAAGGTATAGGTCAGGGCGATGTTTTCCAGCAGGAAGTACAGGGTAACCCCGGTCAATCCCGCTCCGGCGAACAGAAGCTCCTTTTTCCAGCCGGAGAATGGAAGAACCCGCGGTTTCAGGCACCAGAGGAAGGCATATCCGATCACAAAGCGGGTAAAGAGAACCGTGACGGGGGTGAAATCCCGCAAGAGCACCTTGGTGGAGACGAAAGTGGTTCCCCAGATGATAATGGTCATGAGGGCGGCGGCATGGCCCAGGGTGCGCTGTCGGGAACTCATTAAATTGACGATGTGGGGGAGGAAGGCGTTTCCAGCGTCAGTCCCAGGATTTCCGCCGGTTCCGTATTCCTGTTCCAGACGGCATGGAGAACGCCGCCGGGAACGAGCTGGGATTCGTACTCGTGAACCGTTCTTTCTTCTCCGTCAAGCATGACAGAAATCGTTCCACGGGTGACAATGAATAAATGAGCGTGGGCATGGCGGTGCGGGGAAAGGGGGCCGCCGCCGCCGGGGGCTATTTTGGCGAAGGCTCCGCCTCTCAGGATTTCCTGCCTGTCCATGAACAGGTTCCTGGCCGTGAAGCCCGTATGATTGGGAATAGAGGAAAAGGCGTCCATTTGTTTATTTGCGTGCCAGGTCGTATCCGTCCTTGCGGTCTTTAATGACCCAGCCCAGCGCTGCCACTTCCGCCCTCAGGCGGTCGGCTTCCGTCCAGTCCCGGTTCTGCTTGGCCTGCCAGCGCTGATCCGCCAGGGTGCGGATTTCTTCCGGGGCTTCCTCCTGTCCCTCCTCCGGCAGAATAATGCCGAAGGCGGCCAGAATAAAGTGGAAGGCATTCCGCAGGCGGGCCGCCTCCTCCGGTGAAAGGGAGGGGATATCCGCCTTCCTGATGGCGCTGAAAACATGGCCCAGGGCTTCCGGAGTGTTTAGGTCATCGTTCAGGCTGTCCCATGCCGGCTGGAAAATTCCCAATTCCGGGAATGCCGCGCAGAATTCCTCATAGGAGGGAACGGAATCCGTTCCGGAGGCGTTCCTGAGCTGCATATCGAATTTGGACAGGCGGTTCAGCGCGGCTTTAGCGTCTTCCAGAGAGGAAAGGGTGAAATTCAACGGACGGCGGTAATAGCCCCCCGCCAGCACGTACCGGACCGCGGACGGCCTGTGGCCCAGTTTGTCCAAATCCGCCAGCGTGTACATGTTGCCCAGGGATTTGGACATCTTGCCTCCGTCCACCAGCAGGTGCGTGATGTGGAACCACAGGCGCGCGAAGCCGCCGCCGCAGGCGCAGCGGGACTGGGCCACTTCGTTTTCATGGTGGGGGAATACCAGATCCACGCCGCCGGAGTGGAGATCAAAGTCATTGCCGAAGTATTTATGGATCATGGCGGAGCATTCCAGGTGCCAGCCGGGGCGGCCTTCTCCCCAGGGAGAGGGCCAGAAGTTGTTTCCGTCTTCCGGCCTGCGGCTCTTCCACAGCACGAAGTCTGCCACGGAGTCTTTTTCATATTCGTCTGCGTTGGACCGGGTATTGGCGGTTTTTCCTAAATCCAGTTCACGTTCGTCCAGGTGGGAAAGCCTTCCGTATTCCGGGAAGGAAGAAATTCTGAAATACACGGAACCGTCTTCCGATACATAGGCATGGCCCTTTTCCACCAGTGTTTGAACCATCCGTATTTGTTCGGGAATATGGCCCACGGCGGAGGGTTCCGCATGGGGAGGCAGGCAATTAAGGGCGGCACAGTCCCGGTGGAACAGATCCGCCCAGCCTGCGGTGAATTCCGCCAGAGAAACGCCAGCCTTTTGAGAATCCCGGATAGTTTTGTCGTCCACATCCGTCAGATTGCGGATATGCGTGGTGGGCACCCCCCCCAGTTCCAGGACGCGGCGGAAGACGTCCTGCATCACGAAAGTGCGGAAATTGCCGATGTGGGCAGGGCCGTACACCGTGGGGCCGCAACAGTAAAAGCGCAGTGTTTTTCCATCCATGGGAGAAATGTCCTGGGCCGTTCTGGTGCGGGTATCGTAAAGGTGTAACATGGCGGAACGATTAGAAGGGAAGAGGGCTTCCCGGTCAAGCGGGAAAAGAAAGCCGGGGATCCGCGGTTGTCCGCGTCCCCGGCTTTGAAGAAATCAGAGGATGGCGGGAGAAAAGGAAACGCTATTTGTCCGCGTTTTGCTGGCCCTTTTTATAATTCTCGTTAATACGTTCGATTTCCTCTTGGGTGATGAATTTTTCCCGGTAGGGTTTGTTTTCCACAGTGCGTTCCAGAGTATAGCCGAAACGCTTCTGGAAATGTTTCTTGTGGGTTTCCATTTTCTTTTCAAACTCTTCCAGGCTTGGACGGTTCTTGTGGCTGCCCCACGCGGTTTCGGAAACAGCCATGGCGCGGGGGTAGGTCATGTACATCAGCAATTCGCCGGAGGGAATCCATTCCGCCCACATGCAGAGGTTGATTCCCTTGATGTGCTTGACGTCATTCTTGTCCCGTCCGTTGCGGGGATCGAAGTTGTAGCAGTCTTTCAGCAGGATGGGAGCTCCACCGGGCCGGGCGCGCACGTCGTCCGCCGGGAATTTCATCTGGGTACGCGCCAGATAATACTTGAACTGGGGGGTGACGATGAGGTCGATGCCCTGTTCCTTCGTCTTATCAATGCAACGCGGGAATTCTCCCGGCAGCCAGGACATGACGGTTTCCCCCTTGTGGTAATAGCTCTTGTTGATGTCATACCACAGGATGGGCTTTTTCCGGTGCTTGGCGAGCATGGCCGTCAGGCTTTTCGTGAAATCGCTCATCTGGGCTTCCACATTATCCCCCTGGCCCTTTTTGGCTCGGGCGGCCTGGCAGTCCGGGCACTTCTTCCAGTCCCCCATGGGGCATTCGTCACCTCCGATGTGGATGTACGGGAAAGGGAATATCTGCTGGACGGTATTGAAGGTATCCTTAAGAAACTTTTTAGTGGCCGGTTTCTGCGGGCAAATCAGCTTGGAGGAAACACCGCCGTGCGTCCATACCTGGGCCCGTTTGGTGTTGCAGCAGAATTCGGGATAGGACGCGGCCAGGGCCATGTTATGACCCGGCATTTCCACTTCCGGCAGTACCTGGATGCCGCGCGCTTTGCAGTAGGCTACCAGGTCCTGGAGCTCCTTCTTGGTATACATGCCTTCATTGGCCAGCAGGGAGTTGTTCTGGCTTTCCGGAGCGGAGGGGCGGACGGCGCCGATGGTGCGGAGCTTGTCGTAGCCCGGAACGGGGAGACGCCAGCCCTGGTCTTCCGTCAGATGGAGATGCAGGACGTTGTATTTGTAATAATGCATGGCGTCCACAAAATTGTAGATCTCCTTCATGGGATAGTGGTAGCGGCCTACGTCAACCATCATGCCGCGCCAGCCGAAGTCGGGGGAATCCTGGATGCTGCCGCAGGGAAGTCCCTCAGGAGTATCCGAAAGCTGGTCCTGGAGCTGGAACAGGGTCGCCATGGCCATGGCCTTCCCGTTGGGCGTGGTATAACGGAGTTCCACGCCGCCGGGCGTTAGTTTCATGGCATACCCTTCATTGCCCAGTCCGGCGACTTTTTGCTCATGGACGATTTTGAGGTTTTTGGTAGTTCCGGAAGTTGTCGTCACGTTGACGGGCTCCGGAATAATGTTGTAGGGATTGGTTCCGGCCCAGCAGAGGGAGCCCAGGAACGCTGCGGCTAGCAAAATTGATTTCATGCGGTGCGTATGGTAATGGTTGTTTGTGTGAGGATTTAAACCCTGTTCCTCCGTCGTCAATGGCGTGTTCCGGACAACCGTGTTTCGGGAGGAACGGTGAATGGCGGCGTCAATCTCTGGAGGGAGCGCAGTCCCACTGCGGCTTGACGGCCAGTTTGCCGGTGGCCCCGGGGAAGCCTTCCGGTACCTGGTAGTCTTTGCGGAGCTTGCCGTACAGGGCTTTGAGTTCTTTCACGGTTTCCGCATATTCCGGTTTGTTGATGACGTTGTGCATTTGGGCCGGGTCCTTCTGGTTGTCAAAGAGCATCCATTCGTCGCTGGTCCAGATATAGGACAGCGTGTAGCGGTCCGTGCGCAGGCCATCATGGCGCGGAGCGTTGTGTTCACCCGGATTTTCGTAAAAGGCGTAGTAAAGAGAACGGTTTTTGAAATCCTGATGTTCTCCGGTCTTGAACAGGGGAGTGAGGCTGCGGCCCTGGAAGGTATTCATATTTTCCTTGGTATTTACCCCGGCCACGTCGCAGAAAGTGGGAGCATAATCCAGTTCCTGCACCATGGCGGAGGAGCGCACGCCCGGCCTGATGTGGCCCGGCCATCTCATGATGAGGGGCATGCGGAAGGATTCTTCGAAAATCCAGCGTTTGTCGTACAGGCCGTGTTCGCCCATGTAGAATCCCTGGTCTCCGCAGTAGAGCACCAGCGTATTCCTGTCCAGACCGTTTTGTTTCAGATAGTCCATGATCTGGCCGATGCTTTCGTCCACGGAAAGAACGGTGCCCAGATAGTCTTCCATATAATGGCGCCAGCGGCGCAGCAAAATGTCGCGCTGCGTTTTGATTTTCCCGTTTTTAATATCTTTGACAAGCTGTACGGTACGGGCCTTGTGGTAGTTGTACCAGGCTTCCTTCTGCTGCGGGTCCATGCGCACCCATTCCGGCATTTCCCAGTCATACTGAGTATGCAGGGTCTTGGATTCCGGGCAGGAAAGCATTTTCTGGATGTCTTCGGGGACCACCTCCTTGATCAGGTGTTCGTCAGACCATACGTTGAAATGGTTGAGCAGGGTTTGTTCCGTCATTTTCAGGAATTCCGGGCGGTCTGCAAAATCGTCTTCCAGATTGGCGGGCGGGTCAATGGCGTCCGCATACTGTTTGGCGCGGCCCAGATTCTGAATGGAGGGGCACCAGCAACGGTGGGGTGCCTTGTGGCCCACGACGAGCATGAAGGGTTTGTTCTTGTCCCTCTGGTCCAGCCATTTGAGGCTTTTTTGCGTAACCAGTTCCGTGGCATAGCCGGGCTCCGTTTTCACCACGCGTTTGCCGTCCTTGCCGGGAGTGATGAAATCCGGATTGAAATAGTTGCCCTGGCCGGGGAAAATTTCCCAGTAATCGAATCCGGTGGGGTCGGATTCATATTTGGACGTATCTCCCTTGGCGCCCGGCGGAATGGCTTCCAGGTGCCACTTGCCGACAATAGCCGTCTGGTAACCGGCCTTTTGGAGCATTTTCGGGAAAGTGGGCTGGGAACCGTCAAAGGGAGCCGCATGTTCGTTGAAGAGGTACCCGTTCATGTGGGAATGGCGGCCAGTGTAAATACAGGCCCGCGAAGGTCCGCACAGGGAGTTGGCGCAGTAGCTCCGGTCAAAGACCATGCCTTCGTCCGCCAGTTTGCGGAAGTTCGGATAAGGCATGGGAGAATCCTTTTCACAGGTGCCCAGGGTCTGGTAGGAATGGTCGTCGGTGACAATGACCACGATGTTGGGGCGCTGGTCCGGCGTCTGCTTTTGAGGCTGGTCCGCGGAAGCGGACAGGGAACAGGCCGCAAGCATCAGGGCGGTGGCGGCATGACGGTTCATTGTTGAAATCATGAATTAAACAGGCGAATGGTTGGAGGGGGATGCGGCAGAATTTGTCCGCAAGGGCATTCCTGCCGGTCCGGAAAAGACCACATCCCCGAAAGAAAAAACGCTGGAAGAGAGTTTTAGGAAAAATAAAACATCAGTTTCATATTTCAATACAAAAATGGGGATGGAGCGGAAGCCCATGAATAAGCCGTTCCGCAGCCGGACGGCAGGAGAAAAGCCGTTCAGGCGCCACGTGGGCCGGAGCGCTTGTTCCGGCCGTTGTTTTCATGGGATTCTTTCTGCTCCAGGAGCCATGTTCTGTCTTCAAGGCTGAGCCTTTTCAGGGATGTTCTGCTCTGGTGCCCGTCCAGCTCCTGAAGCCAGAGAGTCTGGGTCTTTTCCGAATAACGGGAAAGCTTGGCGAAGACGGTATTTCCGTTGACTCCTGTCCAGACCCGGTAGCCTTTGGGAATCAGCGTTTTTTTAAACTCTTCATATTGCTGCTTCGCCAGTTTGACGCTGTTCTTGATCTGGTCAAAATAAAGGGCGTTTTGTCCGGTATAATAACCGCGCAACGTATCCACTTTGGAGCCGTCCGGAGACATGACCAGAAGCACGGGTGTTCCTCTCACGCCAAACAGGGAGGGAGCCTTTTTCACATACTCCAGCATCTTCTGGCGCTTCCTGTAAACAGGTTCGCTTTCAAATTTTTCCGCCTGGTCGTAACAGACGCGGACGACATTCCTTTTCGCCCAGTCTTCAAATTCCTTCGTATGGAGAAGTTCTGCCCCCAGCTTTTTGCTGGGAGGGCTGCCCACGGAATGGTGGAACCAGATGAGAATGGGTTTTCCGGTACTCTGGGCTTCCCGGAGGGCGGTGGGATAGCTTTGGATCCAGCGTTCGTTTTCCTTGCGCTGGGCGAAAGCTTCTTCCAGCCCGGGGATGGGGGCGTCCGGGTCATGAGCGTCCGTGTAATAGACGGCCCCGCTGTCTGCCCTGGTCATTTCCTCCTGTGTGGTGGCGGTAAGATGGGTGGCCTGTTGCTGATTCGGAGTAGTGCTCAACAGCCCTGTCGGCACATTGGCGATGGAATTGGTCTTGTTATCCTGCATGTATTCCGAAAGGCTTTTTTTTACCTTTGGTTCTTCCTGTTCCGGAGAGGTTCCCACGCAGGAACAGAGAGCCGCGGACGCAAACAGGAGCATGGACAGCCTGGGCAGACTCATGACTGACCTGATAGCATAACAGGGAAAAATGCGCAACCGGGAATTGTTCAACGGCCGCGGCGGTTTCAGTATTTCCTGGCTTCCTGTTCCTTCTGCTTCCGGTCCCGTATGGCGATATCCAGGGGATGCGTGTAGCAGTCGTTGATGTGGCTCACCCTGCCGGTGCGCAGCTTCTTTTCGTACCGTTTGCCCCGGTTTCCCCTGAACAGGAATTCGGACCCCGGAACGCGGCCCACGGTCCGGTAGATCAGCTCGTCGATTTCCTCCTCTTCCCGGTAGCCGGCCAGCCTGATGTAGCATTCCTCCTCCCGGGGATGGTTGGGGAAGTAGTGCAGAAGGTGTTTCATGGCCCATATTCAAACGGAAAAATGTATAAATCCGGGAAGGAAACGGAAGACCCCGTTTGGATGCCTTGAGGGAAGAAAATGGGTTAATCCCCCGTTTTCAGCACCTTGATGAACGCTTCCTGCGGAATGTTGATTTTTCCGATGGCCTTCATGCGCTTTTTGCCCTCCTTCTGCTTTTCCAGAAGTTTGCGCTTGCGGGTGACGTCCCCGCCGTAGCATTTGGCCGTCACGTCCTTGCGCATGGGGGAGATGCTTTCCCGGGCAATGATCTTTCCGCCAATGCAGGCCTGAATGGCGACGGTGAAGAGCTGGCGGGGAATGACGTTTTTCAGGCGTTCCGCCAGTTCCCTGCCGCGGGAGGCTGCCTTGTCCTGGTGAACGATCATGGAGAAAGCATCCACCGGTTCCCCGGCGATGAGCATGTCCATTTTAATGAGCTTGGCGGCCTGGTAGCCGGCGTATTCATAATCCATGGAGCCGTAGCCGCGCGTCATGGATTTGAGCTTGTCGTTGAAATCCACCAGAATTTCCGCCAGAGGGACGGTGCAGGTGAGCATTACGCGCATGTCGTCAATGGTCTCCGTATTGTCCACGCTGCCGCGTTTTTCCAGGACAAGTTGCATGATATCCCCGATGTATTCCCCAGGAAGCATAATGAACACCTTGACGATAGGTTCCCGGATTTCCTGAATTTCCTGCGGTTCCGGGAGCAGGCTGGGATTATCCACATTGATTTCCTCTCCATTGGTCTTGGTGACCTCATAAATCACGGAGGGGTAGGTGGAGATGATATCCATGTTGAATTCCCGGCGCAGACGCTCCTGGATGATTTCCATATGGAGCAGGCCAAGGAAGCCGCAACGGAACCCGAAGCCCAGAGCTACGGAAGATTCCGCCTGGAAGGAGAAAGCGGCGTCATTAATCTGAAGCTTCGCCATGGCCGCTTTCAGGGCTTCAAAATCGGAGGAATCCACCGGATAAATGCCGGAAAAGACCATGGGGTGGATTTCCTTGAAACCGGGCAGGGGGGATGGGCAGGGGCGCATGTAATCCGTATACGTGTCCCCGATCTTGACATCAGCCGCGGATTTCATGTTGGCGATGATGTAGCCTACGTCACCGGCTTCCAGGGAATCCGTTCGGGTCATTTTGGGAGTGAAGATACCCACTTCCTTCACTTCATACACTTCGTCCGTTGCGAAAAGTTTGACTTTCATGCCGCGGTGCACGCTGCCGGAAATGACGCGCACATAGGAGACTACGCCGCGGTAGGCGTCGTAAACGGAATCGAACACCAGGGCGCGCAGAAGGCCGTCCTGTTCCGTTTCAGGCGGAGGGATGCGCTGAACAACGGCTTCCAGAATATCATCAATGCCGATGCCCATCTTGGCGGAGGCATGGATGGCTTCCTCATGGGGGATGCAGACGATGTCCTCCAGCTGGCGGTATACTTTGGGCAGGTTGGCACTGGGAAGGTCAATCTTATTGATGACGGGGATAATGGCCAGGTTCAGATCCATGGCCAGGTGCATGTTGGCAAGTGTCTGGGCTTCCACTCCCTGGGCCGCATCCACAATAAGAAGGGCTCCCTCGCATGCCGCCAGGGAACGGGACACTTCATAGGAGAAATCCACATGGCCCGGCGTATCCAGAAGATTGAGCTTGTAAGTCTTTCCGTCCCCGGCCTTGTAGAAAATGGTAACGGGGTGGGACTTGATGGTGATGCCCTTTTCCCGCTCCAGATCCATGGCGTCCAGAAGCTGATCCTGCTTCTCCCGTTCGGAAATGGTATTCGTCTTTTCCAGCAGCCGGTCGGAAAGGGTGGTCTTTCCGTGGTCGATGTGAGCGATAATGGAGAAATTGCGAGTCAGTTCAATGGACATGGTGGTCTCTACCCTTCTAACATGAGTGCCCTGTGCGCGGGGAGGGTAACATAGCCCATGCGGCGGTCAAGACTTGAACATGACTGCCTCCCGTTCCCTGCCGCGTCGGCTTCATTCGCTCCGGGAAAACCGTCATTCATGACAGGGGCTGCGCCGGGAGATTGAACGTGAGGGAAGAAGGAAGGCTCTCAACTGGTACAGGCACGCGAACCTTTTCCCGTGCGGCCATTTCTTACCCAGCCAGCATATGAAATCTTTTTTAGCAGCCATTTTAAGCCTATTTATTCCCGGCCTCGGCCAGTTGTACAAGGGCCACTTTGTCCAGGCCATTCTCTGGTTCCTGGTGGTAGGTGCGGCTTACGGCCTCCTGTATTGGTTCATCTTTGCACTCGTTCCTATTGTCCTGCATATCATTTGTATTTTGCAGGCCTATTTCATGGACAATGAATGATGCCTGCCGTTTCGGCTTCACGGCCAGGATGGCCGAAAGAGCAGAGCATCCTGCGGACCGACAGCGGCATTCATTCCCTGAGGTTGCGGAAGGAATGCGCCGTTCATAGCGGCGTCATTCTTCTTGATACCGGTATTTGCAATGTTAACGGGTTTGTTGGTGCCAGTGGAATCCGCGGATTCTTTTTTAACGGACTTCGATTTGTTTACAGGGGAAACGTCAGCACAACTGTTTTGAATTTGTTAATGACCCTGTCTGTCTTGAAAAATCGGATCGGATGGGAGACGTTGATTCTTCAACAAATAGGATTTTGAATCCGGTGTCAATAAAAAAAATTGGTGGTAAGAAAATTATAGAAACCAGTATTTTGTTCTTACCGATATTCTATCTATAATTTTTGATATATTATTTATTGTAATTTTTTAACAATAAATATTTTATCGATAAATTCGGATTCAAAATCCGCTATCTCCGTTTTACAGTTAACTAACATTAGTAAACGATGAAAAAAATACTGGGAACCACAATTGTATTGCTGGGGGCTGCCGCTCTTTCCGCAACGGCCGCAACCGTCCAGATTGAGCTGTCAGGGTATGATTCAGGAAGGAATGTTAATTCTTCCTTCGAAGACTACCGTAACGATCTTTCCGCCATGGCGAATCACTTGAATGAGTGGTTGGCGAATTCTTCCGGATGGTGCGGATCTATAGCCAATCCATCTTCTGATCACATAGATTGTTTTAAAAGCGCTGTTGGGGACGAAGACGGTTCTGTAACGGTGACCTATACCAATAGGGCGGGATATGGCGGTTCCGGCGTAGGCCTCAAAGTTTCCCTGGATGCTGCGGGGGATTATTCTGCTGATGCTTTTTCTTCTCTGACATTCACAGTGGATTTGGCTACCTCCACCGGCGGCACTTATCGGGTTTATCTGGCCTACCAGACGGAAAATGGCTGGCAGGCGGTAGAGTCGCAGGCGGGGTCCGGCACGATTACTGTGACGGCAGATCTTTCCGGAAACAAACTGACTTCTGAAAACGTTTATGTATTCGTTGAGTCAAATGGGGGAAGGGGTAATGATTCTATATTCACGGCTTCCATGACGGGAGAATTGGCTTCAGTGCCGGAACCTGCCACGGCTTCCCTGGGACTGCTGGGACTGGCCGCTCTGATGGTGCGCCGTCGCCGGTCTTAAGGCATCCTGCCGGCAGACAAATTAATCATAGGACGGTCTCCTCATGGAGGCCGTCTTTTTTATTTTTACTGGAGGGGGATAACAGAATGCAATGTACCGGGAATCGAGTATTCCCGGCTATGGAAAGAAAAACTGCCCGGAAAATTGTTTTTCGCCATGCTTCAGGTTTATTCTTCCAAATAGAGAGGCCGGGATGTTTTTGTTCTTCATTCGGATGTTATCTTTATTTCTGGAAATTTTTTCACAGAGCAGGTTTCCTCTGGAAATGAATGAGAAATTGTTTCCTAATTGATCATCTGCCGGATACAATGGTTTCCGCAACAGAAATGTTGATATCTTGGACGTTTGTTCTTGTAAAATGTCATTTGAATTAATCATCCTTTTTGGAAACAGGCCAAAGGAATAATCTTCCGATAAACAAAAACTCAGAGCCGTTCCGGAATAAATCCGGAACGGCTCTGGAGGGCCAGGAGGAAGGCTTTTCGGGGGTGGGTGGGGTGCCTTCTCCTTGGGTTTTCTTTCTTTTAGAAATCGTAGCGGTAGCCGACGCTTCCGTTGACCGAGCTGGCCCCGTCACGGATGTCCGCGTTCCCGTTCACGTAGATGGTTCCCTTCGTTCCCACC
>ERZ827440.1957-NODE-1957-length-20078-cov-5.990861_pt1 | contig 20078 bp, 17 predicted proteins | sample MGYA00519774_ERZ827440 | MGnify/ENA primary metagenome ERZ827440 (study PRJEB31778, sample SAMEA3449302) | human gut metagenome | biome: human gut; feature: human-associated habitat; material: faeces | place: United Kingdom | collected 2010/2012 ... | reverse complement strand
TTAAAATATCCCGAATACCCGCCATCATCAAAACAGACAACGGATAGTAAATCATAGGTTTATCATACACCGGAAGTAATTGCTTACTGGTTACAGATGTTAAAGGATACAGGCGTGTGCCAGAACCTCCCGCTAAGATAATACCTTTCGTATACATAGCCCAAAATTATTCACATTCGGAATCGCATTGCTTCTTTTTGTCATTCTGATAGCGTTCGAATTTTTCTATTGCTAACTGTTGTGTAAGCTCTTTTATTTTTGTATCAGCTTGCGAAATACGCACACTTAAATTGAAACTTTGTATAAGTAAGACAAAAATAAAGAAGAGGAATACAAAATGTACCGGTGCCTCAGTGCCAGTTATTCTAGATAAGACATAAAAGATTTCAGGGAAAATACTAACCAGCAATATCAAAACAGCAAAGCAGAACCAAAAAATCGAATCTTCCAGTTTCACCTTTGAACTTCGTACCTTTTTTGCAATAAAGATTAATGTCAAAAGAGATGCAAGAACAAGAATTATCCTCAGATCAAGTGTCATTTATTTCCACCACCCATTGGTTTTCTTATAAGCTGCATAAATAAGATGGAAATTGTCATCCTAAGCATATACATAGCGGAAGTCCAAGGATTCAAATAGCTTTCCCCTGCCACTCGATCATTCATTTCTACTGGAACCTCAAGCACTTTCGCGTTTGCACCCTTAATGAGAAATGAGACCGTATCTGGCTCTGGCCCAAAATTCAACCCTCGAGCCATATACTCGATCATGCGTTTATTGAACGCTCGCATGCCCGATGTAGGATCTGCTATTTTCACTCCAGTTGTGATCTTAATGGCAAAAGAAATTAAACCACTTCCCAGCATACGTAAAGATCTCGGCTTTTTCTTATCAATAAACCTTGACCCGATAACAATATCATTTTCTTTTATCGCTTCCTGGATTATTGGAATATATTTTGGCAAATGCTGACCATCAGCATCAAACTGGATTGCGCAATCATAATTATGGCGATGAGCATACTTCATCCCCGCTTGAAATGCACCAGCCAAACCAAGATTTGTTGATAAATCTAAAAAAGGATACTCATTATCCCGACATACGCGAACTGTCGAATCTTTAGAGCCATCATTCACTATCAGGAAGTCCGCCTCAAGATTAGCTTCTTTTATCGAAGTAATTGTTGCCTCTATAGATTCCTCTTCATTGTAGGCAGGCACAATCAGAAGTGTTTTCAATGTACTGCTCCAAATTTCAAACTTACATACAATCACTCATTATGGTAAATCCTTATTATTTTAAGACATTATTTAAATTCAATTTGACCGAAAAAAATATTTGCATGCATTCTAGAACTTACACATCTAATCGCCAGACCACAACACAGCCTAAACTAAATGCAATTATATTTGTTCACTTGCTTCACTCTCACAAAATTCCGTAAGCACCGACGCGGTTTTTTCCCACGTAAAGTTTTCAGCAACCCTATTTTCCAGCCGTCTTGATACTTCACTTAAATAACTAGGGTCACTGTAAAATCTCATTATTGCTTCCGATATCGACTTAGCTGAATCGTCGGATAAGACAATCCCATACCCCTCATCAGGGATCAATTCGCGTGCTCCCCCGGTATCTGTAACAATTATCCCCATCTTGCTTGCTCCGGCTTCAAGCAGCACCGTGGGAAAACCTTCAGGATAGACTGTTGGTAAGCAGAAAACATCTCCTTCTGTTAAGACCTTTGCAACATCTTTAGCATCCAATTGTCCCAAAAAAATAATGTTATTATTGCACCGCTTTTTTACTTCATTTTCCACAGGCCCAGAACCTGCGATCTCTAAACAAATTTCCTCGTTTCCATTGTCCACGAGGCTTTGCACTGCTTCGCATAACTTCAAAACCCCTTTCTCAGGGACAAGCCTTCCAACATAAACCACCTTAAAAGAAGCTTTAAACTTTTCAGTGATTCGCATATTGAAATCCATAGCAGCATTCTGGTAGAGTTCCAAATCAACCGCATTATGCAGTACACCACTTGCACTTATATTAAAATGCCTCAACCATTCAACTCCACGACCGGAAACAGAAAAAAACGCTGGTCGATATTTCTTAATTTTCGTCGTTATCACATTCTCGTAAAGATGAATCACTCTATCCAAAATCTCATTCCCTACCGAAAGATAATCGGATGAGTGATCGATGACTATTGCTGGAAGATTTTTGTTTCGAGCAAAGCTAAGGCCAAGCAAAGATAACATATAGTATCGCGTATTTACCAATACATAATCCGCAGACGCTTCATGTAATGCGTTCCAGATTTTTTTGAAAGCAGTATTCTTTTTTACTACGGGAAATCTTCCACCAAGAAGCAGAATCGACGGAACGCGAATTATTTCAATTCCCTGATCAACCGATATTCCTTCGTCGTCACCCAATGCTGAAGTTACAATTATGACCTTATTTCCAAGCTCCACGAGTTTTTTTGACAAATTGTATGTATACCGCTCAACGCCCCCCAAGTGGGGAAGATAAAGTGCAGAAAAGTAAATATACGTACCCAATGACACTCCAAAATCACTTCTTGATACTTTAAATTCTTCTAAATAATTAGCTAAAAAACAACGCCTTTGCAATCAAAGCGGGTAGATATGCCATGACCGCAAGCATCCTCGACGGAGCTTCTCGTACTCCCCCTTTTTTGTTTGCAAGCATACATCCCACTAGATACAGTATTGTGTCACGATATTTTTCGCGCAGAGTAGAGTCAAAAGTTATTGATTGCCTTTTCAGAGTTAGATAGCTTACAGGATTCTCCTTTGTTACCTTTCGGACATTTTTTGTATAACCGTCAGCTAAATACTCTGCTATATAAAGAATCTCATTAAGAAGAAGCAACTCGTATTTTTGATCAATCTGATCGTAAACGTAGTTTTCACCAATAAATTTCTCTCCCGGAGCAACCCAGAATGGATATTTCTGTAATACATCCGTTCTATACATAAGCCCCGTGTCGCCACGAAAATGGTATTTACTATATAAATTTCGTAATGTTGTTCGCTTAAGTCCATCGGGAAATTTTGGCCCAAGCGGTTTATTTGAAGTAAATCCTTTTAAGAACAATATTCCGGAAATTCCTTCACCATTTTTCTGAAGCTTCCATGCGCTCAAAAGATGCTCGACCGCCACGGGTACAAGAAAATCATCCGAATCAACACACAAAAAAAGAGGAGCCGTACATTTCTCAACCCCTACATTATGAGCACGTTGTTTCCCACCATTCTGGGTCCTTATATAAGTAATGTTTATTTTCTTTTCATCAATGTAGTGCGCGATTAATTCCTCAGTATTATCCGTTGAGCCATCATCGACAACAACCCATTCAAAATCATCCGAAGTTTGCTGAAGAAGACTTTCGTAAAGACGAGGAAGAGTATGGGAACGATTATAAGTAGGGGTAAATACGCACAAACTCGCCGATCCAGCCAACGTCGCCTCTTTTCCTTCTGTTTAAATATAAGCCTAATTATAATTGCTATCAGAATATAAACTTATTTATCGACATCCTTTTACCGAACAAATAAATGGAGGCCTTATGATTCGCGTTCTGCATGTAATTCGAGCCATGAACATGGCTGGCGCCGAAACATTCATCATGAACGTATATCGACATATCGATCGCGAAAAAATCCAGTTTGATTTTCTAGTCAATGTTTTTAACGAATGTGACTATGATAACGAAATTATCGAACTAGGAGGAAGAATATACGCAATACCTCGCTACTACCTTATTAATCATTCGTTATATAAGCGCGCCTGCAATAGTTTTTTTCAAGCCCATCCAGAACATTCCATTGTTCATGGACATATTGGAAGTTCCGCTCCTGTGTATCTTCCTCAAGCAAAGAAAAATCACAAGTACACTATTGCGCACAGTCATAATGCCATGAACAATGACTCGATCCAAAATATTGTCTTCAATCAAATTGCACGCAAGGTTCGTGGTAAGGCGGATTACTATTTTGCGTGTTCCCTGGAAGCAGGTATTAATCGATTTGGTACATCTATTACTGAAAGCAAGCATTTTTCCGTAGTGAACAACGGAATCGACATTGCAAAATATAGGCGAACGCAAAACTCAATTAAAGCCGCAAAACAAAAATTCTCTGTTGGCGACGCTCCAGTTTTTCTGCATATCGGACGATTCAATGCACAGAAAAACCATGCCTTCTTGATTGATGTATTTTCAGCCATCAAGCAGAAACTTCCCTCAGCCAAGCTTCTGCTTGTCGGGGAAGGCGAAGAGCTTCAAAAAATAAAGTCAAAGGTGTCCCATTTGAACCTAGAGAGCTCAGTTTTATTCCTCGGCGTACGTTCTGACATACCTGATGTATTACGCGCTTCAGATGTCTTTCTTTTTCCGTCAATTTCCGAAGGTCTTGGTATTGCCTTAATTGAAGCACAAGCTTCAGGACTTCCTTGTGTCGTATCAAGCCAAATACCCGAACTTGCATGCCTTACTCCCCTCGTCACAAAACTTAATCTAGATTCTTCGCACGAATGGGCACAGACATGTATTGATGCATACTCTTCGAGTAAACTATCGTATCCCGACTACAGCTCGATTATAAAGGCAAAGGGATTTGATATTCGCGAAACAGCAAATTGGTTAAGCGATTTCTATTTAACAGCCAGCAAGGAATATTGAAGTTTCTTCGCCTAGTTACAAACTGTTAGAGATCACCCTTTTATCCCTTTTAAGACCTCAATAACATTAGCCATAGCGGCATCCATTGATACATGATTCTCTGCGTAATTCCGGATACGCTGAATAAGTTCAGTTTCCGCTTCTTTCTTATAAAGAGAATCATGAAAATCAATGACTTTAAAGAAATCGACCGGTTGTTCAATGGAGGGAAACTGAAGACAAAAATCAACAGGATCAGTTTCAAACACATCTACAGAACCAGCGTAGATAAACGGAATCCCCTTGGCTAAATACTCCCTTGTTTTCAAAGATGAGTCCCGACAATTCCGACTTCTACGATGCAGCCCAAGACTCCCAACCGCAATTGTACATTGGTCAAACAGCACATCTAGCTCGTCTTGACTCAACGCACCATGCAATACCACATGAGAAGACAACCCTAGATCTTTGACCTGACGACTTATCTGATCTAATAAGTTTCCGCCTCCCGCAAGATGAATAATGACCTCACGATCCCCTTGTCTGTCATAGTAATCAGCAAGTCCCCTGAGCAATAAATCGCATCCATGCCAAGGGCCAAAAAATGCCGAAAAGATTAAATGAATTGGCTCTTCAGGATTAAAAGATGGCCTCCTTGTTTTAAGAGAGTCAATATCCACTCCATTTATTATTGGTAATGTCTGAATACCAAATATCTCTTTTTCTCCCGAAAGGTCCGCAATGTAATCAACGTAATCCTTCCATTGATTACGATACTTTTTGTCTTTTCTCAGAGCAAAATACAGCTCATGGCTTTGATACTCGTTATCATACGGATACGAGGGAATTTCCATAATGATCTTCGCGCATGAGTTCTGATGTTTAAACATACGCAAAAAATTAATAAATTCCCTAGAAGAGAACATTGGCCTACGAATATACAAATATGAAGGTCTTCCTAGCAAATCTATATCAGGCCACTTCGTTTCATCAGAAAACCCCGGAAGACTTCCTAATCCTCTTTTCCAACGCTTTTCGGGATAGGGACAGTAAATAAATCTGCAATTTAAACCAGAGCCGTTAAATGCCTTTATCTGGCTTTGTACTTTTCTATCAACCCCCGTCTGAACATGATTAGTATCAAAAGCATCAAAATTGCACAGGTAATAGCCGTAAAACTCTTTGAAATCCATGATATCTTAATCCTTAGCTCATTGGTTATTTTTTAGATACATTTCCTTCAATGTGGAAAGCAGATAGGTGAACTCTTCTACTTTAAACAATGCAGCCAATGAAACATATGCGAGAATCATTACTGCGCATTGCAGAATTAATGTCAAGATTGGTATTAAGTCAAGATAGGTTATGAAAAATGCAAGCAATGCAGAAATTCCTGTTAGAGCAATAGCTGGAAAAATATCTCGCATTTGCTCAATGAAGCCATACTTAATAATTCGCTTACTTGGAATAGAATTCACGATTGCCGATATGAAATTCGACAACATCAAACCAAACACAACCGCATATACATCTTGAATAACAAATGCTGCAATTAAAATAATCGCTACACCATATATCTTCTTCACAACTTCTAATTTTAAATAAATATCACTTCTACCAATGCCATTAATTGCCTGCAGATTTGATGTCTGGATAGGATACAGAGCATATACAAAACAATACATTTGCAGAAACGGAATCGCTCCTAACCATTGTTCTCCTAAAAACACCCGAGTAAAAGGATCCGCCACAAGGGCAAATAAGCCCATAACCGGTATTACCAAAAAAGAAGATGTTTTTAATGCCCTCTTGGTTAGCCCTTTAACTTGATCTAGATCTGCCTGAACCCTCGAAACCGCAGAAAACATCACTGGCTGGATTGCGCCGTCTAGCATATTTCCAATAGCTTGCGGGTATTTCTCCCCTTGCGAAACTAAACCCAAACTATACTGAGAAAACTGCTTACCAATAATTAAGCTCGATAGGCTTTGATAAATCGTATTCAGCACTCCAGAAACTAACAGTTTCCACCCGAAACCAAAAAGTTCTTTTGCCCTTTTTGGAGAAAACACTAACCTTGGATGCCATGAAATCTGAAGCTGGAGCGCAACGCAATTCACAAATTGATATGACAGCTGTTGAGCAACCAATGCCCAAACACCTACTCCAAAATATGCAAGACTTATTCCGATAAATCCAGAAATAGTCACCGACGCAATAGTTGCATAAAAAGTTTTCTTAAGTTCTAAATCTCTTGTAACTTTTGCCACCTGAATAGAATTGTATGCATTGATCAATAGAAGAAGGGATATCCCTCTCAGCGGCCAAACTAATTCAGGACTTGAATAAAAATCGCCAATAACTGGAGCAAAAATAAATATTCCACAATACAGTACAACAGCTACAAAAAAGCAGGTCCAAAATACTGTAGAATAATCATTCTCTGTCGCATCTGGTGTCTGTATGAGCGCTGAATTCAATCCCGACTGCACAAACACAGCTCCAATATTTACAAAAACAATAATAATCGCCAGCATGCCAAAATCATCTGGCGATAAAAGTCGAGCTAAAACAATTTGTACCGCCAATGAAACTACAGCATTTCCGCCACGCTCCATCAGTTTCCAAAATAATGAAGAGATTGTCTTTGTCTTGAGGTTTTCCATTACTTGCCAATGCTATAAAGATACCTGATGATCGGCGTCCATAAATTAATCGCTTCGTCCGCATAGCTATCGAAGCTTGCTTTTGCCATATTTTTTGACCTATCCTCTTGTCCCATTTGATAAAACTCTTCAAAAGTTAAATCCTGAATGTCCTCAGTACGAAAAACACTAAACCCTTCATTTAGATTCTCTAAAAGCATCGGCCCGTCTTGAGATAAATACACTTTGGAACCAAAAGCCAATAACCTGCTTACATTTCCTATCCCTTGTTGGCGATTATGATTAAAGACACCAACGGAAATCGAACTTAAAAACGAGAGATATTGCGATGAGTCCATCATGGAAAGCAGTGGCTTAAATTTTTCACCAAATAGTCGCTCTCCTTCAGCTTCAACTTCCTTCGCGTATGACATATCCCCATACGATAACGGAGCAAAAACTTCGATATTCTCATCCCTGAACTTGCTTAGCATTTGCATTGCTTCAGCATGGCGATTAGTTTTAGTCGCACTATTCCCCAGTAAAATACGAATACTGTCATACTTATCACGGGTGGGTTGCAGCTCCTTTATCTCTTTCATCGCATTAGACATAAAGGAGCCTAAGAACCATTTCCCTTCGCACTGACAATGCGATCTCAGCTGTTCTCGTTCTCCTTTAGTCAAAGTAATAATACACGGAGCTTTTTCTATTTGCTTTTTTATAAATAGATGCCGCGCCCTGCTTATCAAAGAAACTGCCTCTAAACCCTTAAGAAAGAAAACTAAGTCTCCGCCCCAAAATAACAAGCCAATTTTTTTCCGGTATGGACGCAATAATGACAGTATCACTCCATCAACCCAATTAATTATTATGGCATCAGCATCGGCGATAAGCCTTCTGCATCTCTTATTGAAAATAAGTTGAGATCTTTCTGATATAAAAATAGTCTTATCAGAAGATTTTTTATGTATTTCGGCTGCCGCGTTATCGCCCACCAAAATATAAGCAAACTCCTCCTTAAACCTTTCCTCCATGAAGTCAATAAAGCCGTCAGAAAGATCCCCTTGAGGCATAATTTGCAAAATCATTTAATCAGACCACTTTCAATCTAGAATCAAGATGTTTTGCAGTGCATCACAAACGATGTCGCATTGGGTTTTATCCAAATACGGTCCCATTGGTAAACTCAAAACCGTCTCGCATGCTTTTTTTGTTTTTGGACAACCTCCAACAACAAGAGATTTGCCAAAAAATGCTTTCTGCTCATGCATAGGACGCTGATAATACACCATGCTAGGAATATCTGACTGCCTAAGCAAAGATTGAATTTTTGCACGATCAAGCCGATCCGGAAGCATTATCGTATATTGCGCCCAAGAAGAAATAAAATCGGTTGGAGCCCGCGGAAGCCTAAGGTCAGTCTCAGCGAGCATTTCGTCGTACCATTTCGCACGCTCATTTACCTCAGCTACCTCGTACTCTTTAAATACTTTGAGCTTAATCTGGAGAATAGCCGCTTGCATTGCATCCAGTCGGCTATTCATTCCTATTCGAACATTATCGTATTTTGTTTCTCCCTTACCATGAACCGCGAGGCTTCGAATCAATGAGGCCCACTCGTTGTTATTGGTAAATACCGCGCCTCCATCGCCGTAACAACCCAACGGCTTTGCAGGGAAAAAGCTTGTTGTTGATATATCGCCGAAAGAGCACGCCTTTCTCCCTTTAATGGAGCCGCCAAAACCTTGAGCTCCATCCTCTAAAACCAATAAGCCATTTTCTTTGCATATGCGTTGAATTTGCTCATATTCCGCCGGTAAGCCGAACAGATCAACAGCCACTAAAACCCTTGGCTTAAGACCCGATTCTTTAGCCAAATTAACTGCAAGTTCAATCTGGCTAGGATCAACATTAAAAGTATTTTCGTCAATATCAATAAAAACCGGAGTGGCCCCCACAGCTGAAACTACTTCACCGCTTGAGAAAAAAGTAAAATCCGGAACAAGGACTGCGTCTCCCTCTCCGATTCCCCAAGCCAATAAAGCCAGTTGAAGTGCATCGGTGCCATTGCCGCAAGTTATGCAATGTTTCACCCCAACATATTCAGCTAATTCCTCTTCAATAGTTTTTACCTCGGAACCACCAATGAAGACCCCACTATCTAAAACTCGCTTTACAGCAGAATCAATTTCCGAAGATAAATTCAAATATTGTGTTTGCAGATCTCTAAATTGCACTTATTCCACCTTATGTAAGCCATCTTCTTTTTCTATATAGCTTAACCCGCAACTAGAACATGCTAGATTTTCCGAAAGAACTTTTCCGCATTCACAAACCCAGCCTCTATGTTTCGCGGGTACTCCAAGCATCAAAGAATGTGATTTCACGTCTGTAGTCACTACTGCCCCTGCGCCAATCATGGACCATGAGCCTATACTATGCCCGCAAACAATTGTCGCATTAGCACCTATACTTGCTCCTTCTTTCACAACCGTCTTTACATAATGTTCACTACCTTTTGGATATTTCGCTCGTGGAGTTAAATCATTTGTAAAAACGCAGGAAGGTCCACAAAATACGTAGTCTTGGAGTTCTACTCCTTCATATACTGACACGTTGTTCTGGATTTTAACTCCAGCACCCAAATGAACGTTTTTCCCTATATTTACATTTTGCCCAAGTACGCAGTTTTCTCCCATTCTTGCTCCTGATTGAACATGAGCGAAATGCCAAATCTTAGTCCCTTTTCCTATATTGACGCCTTTGTCAATATAGGCGCTCTCGTGAATAAAAGCCTCTATGCACATAAGAAACACTCCCTAAAACAATCTGGTAGAGAGCGTCTAAAAGTAATGGCTTTTAATTTAGTTGCCCCCCCTGATTTAATGCGAGCTGGAGAGCCGAAAGCGACTACATTATTGGGAATATCTCTAACGACAGTACTATTCAAGCCGATCTTTGTGTCTTTTCCAATCTTGATCCTGTTGCCTACAACACAACGAATCAATTCGCTTCTATCTCCAATGTTGGCAAATCCATTCAGGATGCCACCAATAATCTGGCAATCCTCTCCAACAGTTACGTTATGACCAACATTAGTTAAGCATGCTAGTTTTGTTCCGCGACCAATCGTTGTATTTTTAGTGCTCCCACGCTCAATTACTGAGCCTGATAAGATTTCAACGTTATCGCCCAAAACCACTTTTCCTACATGAGGCTCCATCACCAATGCGCTATCTTTTCGGAAGCCAAATCCCGCTACGCCTATCACGCAGTTTGGATATATGACACAATTATTTCCCATAATCGTGTGCTCAATGTACGCACCTGGCATTATTTTACAGTTATCGCCTATAACAACATCTTTTCCGATTACACAATTTGGAGCAATGTAAACATCCTGCCCAATTACCGCAGAAGGATCAATTACCGCAGAAGGATCAACCCCTATTAACTCATCTTCTTCTTGTGATAGCTCAAGCAATCTAACAAAAGCATTTCGTGGATCTTCGCAAACTAACACGTTTGGAAATAAATCTTTCTCCATAAAGTCATCTTTGCAAAGCAACAATGCAATATCCGAATAACTCTGATCGTCCTGGAGAGTTAAATACTTGATATCACCTAACCAAATAATGGCACCATCTCTATATTCAGATGGATCAGCAAACCCATCAACCACACAATCTGGATCACCAAACAATTCGCACGCATATCCCTCAGCATGCAACAGATCCACTACTTCGCTTATCTTCATCAAGTATCCCATCTAGCTATTCAAATTCGCCCGACATCTCAACACTCGCAAAATCCTCTAAAGGTAGCTTGACTGGAAGTCCTGTCTTCTGACTTTTATATATTGCAAGCACCATTTCCAATGCATTTCTTCCAGCTACTGCATCAACATAAGGATCGCGGTCATTTAGAATCGCCTGTTCCATATCGCTATACAAAGCAGTATGCCCATTGCCATACACATTACTTGTTTGTTCTTTTAGGCCTTTATTTTGCTGATCATCTTCTGTCTCATTAGAAAAATCCCAAACATCAATGTCATTCGTTGAGGTACCGCCGATTTTTACTGTACCCTTTTCTCCAAACAGGTATAAACACTCTTCTAGATTTTTAGGATACACATTTGTCGTGCCTTCAATAGTTGCCAAAGAGCCATCAGCAAACTTCACGCAAGCCATTCCCACATCTTCGGCCTCTAAATAATTATGAAAACGCTGACGCGTCTGAGCAAACACTTCAACTGGCTCCCCCATCATCCACCTCAATAAATCAATGCCATGAATACACTGATTCATTAGACAACCGCCATCTTGAGCCCATGTACCTCTCCAAGGAGCTTGTTCGTAGTAATTTCGATCGCGATTCCAACGCACGTGAATAGAACCATGAGACATGTCACCAAACCGACCAGCCTCAAGCGCTGCACGTGTTTTCTGCACTGCAACATTGAATCTATTTTGATGGCAAGCAGATACCTTTACGCCCTTCTCCCTAGAGCGATTAACTATTTCGTTCGCATCAGACATGCTCATTGCGATTGGCTTCTCGATTATTACATTTTTTTTCGCATCAATGCAATTAAGAGCAATTTCTGCATGCTTGCCACTTTCTGTAGCAATGGCGATCAAATTAATCTCCGGATGCTCACTCAGCATTTCTTTATAGTCGACATAACGTGCAATTGAAGAATCATTTTGTAATTCGTACTTTTCGAGCAGAAGTTCCATTTTTTCCGGAAGCACATCGCAAACCGCTACAATATCAAACTTATTATTAAGTGCAGCTTTAATGTGATTTACGGCAATTCTCCCGCATCCAATAAGTGCATATTTCATCTAAAGTACCTCGATGTTATCGCGCTCAACAATGTTCTTCATTGCATTTTTTGTATCCAAAATTGCGCAAGCGTGTTTCTGAACAAACTCGTAATCAACATTACTATGCATACAGGTAATCATTACTAGGTCAGCAGAACCCAAAATCTCTTCTGTCAGCTCCGGAATAGATTCCTTACTACATCCTTTGTAGAAATATTTTTTGACCCACGGATCAAAGTATTGGACGTTTGCCCCTCTTGATTCTAGATGCTCAATTACTCGTAGAGCAGGACTTTCTCGATAATCATCGATATCTTGCTTATAAGCAACCCCTAGGACAAGTATCCTCGCGCCATTCATTGCTTTGGCAGACCTATTCAAAACTCTTGCTGCTCGATCAACGCAATATTCAGGCATTCGGTCATTGATCATCATAGACGACTCGATCATTGATGTATGAAACCCGTATTCACGCGCCTTCCATGACAGATAATACGGATCAAGAGGGATGCAGTGCCCACCAAGTCCGGGACCCGGATAAAAGGCAGTAAAGCCATATGGCTTAGTCTTTGCAGCATCAATGACTTCCCATATATCGATGCCCATACGATCGCACAAAATCGCCAACTCATTAACCAACCCAATATTTACATTGCGATACGTGTTTTCAAGGATTTTTTCCATTTCAGCAACTGCCGGAGAAGAAACACGCGTTACTCCACCTTCCAGCACCGCTTCATAAACCGAAGCAATACACTCAAGTGCGTCTTCTCCAATCGCTCCAACAACCTTAGGTGTATTTTTTGTTTTATAAATTAGATTGCCAGGATCAACTCGTTCTGGAGAGAATCCTAAATAAAAATCCTCTCCGCATTTTAAACCTGACCCCTCTTCCAAAATCGGACGTATCAATTCCTCCGTTGTTCCAGGATAAGTTGTTGACTCCAGAACGACCATCGTTCCAGGAGACAAATATTTTGCAATATCTTCCGTAGAAGACCTTACGCAACTCACATCTGGCTGTTGATGCTCATCAAGCGGAGTCGGAACACAAATAGCAATGAAATCTACATCTTTTACGAAAGAAAAATCAGAGGTAGCAGAAAGAATCCCATCTTCAACAAGCCGCTTTAAATCGCTATCTACTACATCACCAATATAATTTTCACCCGAATTCACCAAATCAACTTTTGATTCTTGAACATCAAAGCCTATCGTCTTGAAGCCCGCCTTCGCTTTCTCAACAGCTAAAGGCAGTCCAACATATCCAAGTCCGACAACTCCGATGACCAGAGACTTATTCTGAATTTTCTTTAACAGCTGATCCTTCATTTAAGCCGTTCTCCTTTGAATTGTTAATATTTCAATATCCTAAAAACATCGAATTATTCTCGTGAAAAAAATTTTCTTACTCCAATCTTTGCAATTTTACCAGATTGGACTTTAAGCATTTTTCCCCCGGAAATAATCAGCAATATCTGAATAACAGCCAAAGGCAGGCCTGTCAAAAGTGCTAAAGTTTGAACCGCAGAAAACCCCCCTACTTGCAACAGCACAAATGTGATAACACAGGCAATAAATGCCCACAATAATCTCATTGAACGCGGAGCCGGTTCTTTGCTGGCATCGTGCAAAGTAGTCATTTCAGCTGCGACAAGCGAACTAGAATCTACAGTTGTCGCCATAAATATGAAGCATAGAAGCGCCAAAACCGCCATTGCTAGCTCAGGAGCCGGCATTGTTTTAATAATTTCCAAAATGGCTGATGCCTGCCCCTCTGTAAGCAGCACAGAAGCAATGTCCACCCCTGATTTTTGTAATTCGATCGTATAATTACCTAAAGGAGAAATTACAACAAAACAGCCTACACTGCATATTATCGCTAGGCCAATCGCTATCTCCCTTACTGTTCTTCCTTTTGATATTTTTGCAGTAAGCACTCCCATTAAGGGCATATATACCGTAAGCCAAGCCCAATACCAAACCGTCCATGTAGAAACAAATTCGCCATCCCCAAATGGGTCTGTATATGTTGCCATATGAAGATAATTTTGGAAGTACATCCCTAGTGTATTTAATTCGGAATTGAACATCTGGGGCAGTCCAACCAAGAAAGCAACTATTGCCACAAAGAAAAAAGCAACAACAACATTGATATTGCTTAGATTCTTTATTCCTTTATCTAGACCCAAAAATACGCTTGCCCCAAAGAGCAGAACCCAAAGTCCTAAAATCACTATCTGAAGTTGCTGGGTATATTCAGATGAAATATTAAATAGCTCTTGAAAGAGTAAAATTACCAAAGGTAAGCCTAGACCCATAGACGTTACAGGAGCAACAACCACTCCAAAAGTAGAAAAGACATCGATCACTTTTGCAAGCAATCCATTGCCTGCAGACTTTAATACAGGTGCGCATGCCTGACTTACTGTAACCCGTTTTCTATGCATATTGTAAAGCATATAACCAATCGCAATTGAAGCGGGCACATATAATGACCATGCGCTCAATCCCCAATGGTAATGTGTATACATTTCTGCGACCTCATAAGAAGTATCAGAGTATGGGGCAATCTCAAAAGGCGGATTTGAAATATAGTAAAGTGGCTCAATGAAACCAAACAATATTAAACCAGCACTGCAACTAGTAGTAAACATTATCGCTGCCCATGTAAAAGTTCGATAACGAGGTTTAGCGTCTTGCCCACCTAAACGCACATTCGAGTACTTGCCGAATATGCACCAAGCAGTAAAAATTAAGCAAGCTAAATCAACGCCGACAAAAAGCCAACGGAAATCCATCGAAAGTGCTTCGTAAAGTCCATCGACAACGGCTTGCACTGTTTCGATATTCAGAATAACCCCAACAAGGCAAGCAACGATAAGAATTAATGTAGGAATCAATATTTTAAAATTAATCACGCGCATCTCCTAGATTACAGCGCTTTGACAAAACCTTCTCTATACACTCTCCGCAATTTGTGAAAATCTGTATATTTTATCATCAGTTCGTTTTCATATGAATCTCTAATTGATAAAAGATTATTAATAGAGATTATGGTATTTATCATTTCATCAACATCTTTACTCGTAAATAGAATATTCCCTAAAGGTCTATATGCGTCAAAGTGATCCCCAATTCCAGCATGAAAAGCAACTTGTATGCCATCCATAGATTCAATTCGATCCAATCCATCAATTTGGCTAATAGTTCCTTCCATTTTTGTCCAAACCATATAAGAGCAAGCGCACTTATCATATGCTCCAAGAGGCTCATTCGGCAGATCTGTTTTTGCATTTCCGCCCCATAAAGAGCAATCAACAAGCCATTTGATCGAATCGAACCCAATAAGTTCTTTATAGGGAACAAACATCATGTCTCCGTCGAGTCTGTATCCCATTTCTATGGCATAAAACTTATTATCGTCCTCATTCAACATTATCTGAACCCAAGCAATACCCTCTTTGCAACCAACTCTTTTTAAAAGCTGCTTAATTTGAGTATTCATTTCCTTTATATATTTATTTATATAATTAGTAGCAGTAGTCGTTATCGAATAACAATTACTCGGGTAGCCGGGTTCATAATACATTGCATTAAGTGCAATAAATCTTGCTTCCCCATCCGCCAAAGCATAATATGCGTACCACTCCTCGCCTTTAATCATTTGCTCAACTATCATATTTTGAGAAGAGGAGAAAGATTTGACGACTTTAACCGCATCGAGTATTTCTTTTTCATTATTGCAAAAAGATACACCTCTGTTGCTGCATTGATCTACGGGTTTTACAACAACCGGATAATTTATTTTAGAAGTTATATCTAGCACGCCTCCAGAAATAAAGTAATCTTTTGGAACCCGAATACCAAGCTCTTTGCAAACGTTTTTAAAATCACATTTATCACGAGAATAATGCCAAGACCCTCTATCACAGTAGAAAGGAAGTTTCAAACGTTCGGTAAGATCAAGAACTCGCTCAATATTGAATTCACTGCATCCGCAAACAACAGCGTCGACACCGACCTCCAAGCATTTCGCCTCAAGTAGATCTACATCGGCGGTACTGATTTCCCAATGCTCATCAGCAATTTGTTTTGCCATCGAATACTCAAGAGGATAATAATCAGCAACGATGGTATAAACACCTATTCGTTTGGCGTATTTCACTATATCAATGCTTCCATTACTATTGCCAAGCACAAGAAGTTTCATTTGAATTCTTCATTCTCCATGTAATTTATTGCTCTACTTTTACGGTAATTATTTTAGAAAAGTTTTGGATAAACTCCTCTCTTTGCTCTATATCCTCTAATCTAAAGAATAAAATACCTATTGCTTTATCCGCCCCTGAAAACCCATCTACTTTCTGGCCTTTCTTAACGTACATTACTTTACGATACAATGCGGATTCGAAGTCAGGTCTAATATTTATACCCTTATAAATACCCTTATGCTCAGAATGAATAACATAAGTAGCAAAACTAATCGCATTTGCTATATTGCTATTCACTTTCCCAATAGGCAAGCCCATAGCAAAACAAACATTTGCCTCAACAAAATCGAATTTAAGAGCATCTGACAGCTGCATAGGAATCATATTGCCACCTGCCCTCGGACCAATTTCGATAATATAAGGCTTCTCGTCTTCACCAATAATTACTTCAATATTAAATTCTCCAAATTCTATATTTAGTGAATTAAAAACATCTTGAATAAGCTCATTGATCCGATTTTTTTGAACAGCATTCAATCCCGATGGATATATTTCTCCCGTCGGGACAAGCTTAGAATTCGTATCTCTGAGACATCTCATGAGCCCCGAAAAAACTATTGAGCCCTTCTCAACAAGGACATCGCCTCCAATTACAAATGGAAGTATATTATTTATATACTCCTCAACAATAATGATATTATTTCTCGACTGTTTAAAAGCAGTATCGACAGCTCTCTCCGCTTCAGAAAGGCTATCAACGACTGAAACGCCTTTCGATCCAGATGAATCTGATGGCTTGACAACAAGTGGGAAATCCATCAGATTCATCCTTGCAAATAACTCAGACTTTGAAATCGATGTGTCAAAAGATTCAGATTTCGGGACAGGGTAATTATTTTCCCTAAGAAATTCGCGAAATAAGTGTTTTTTTGAAAGAATATTTACTGAAGCTGCCGGATTTCCTGGTAATCCGTGTTTTTCTGCTACAACAGCAGCAGTTAATGCAGCAGGATCAGACGCATAGGCCAAAATACCATCAATTTTTTCTTTTGCTGCAATCTTCTCAATTGCAGCAATATCAGTAGTACTTACCTGATAAAAGACATCCGCAACATACTGGCCAGGATTATCACCTAAATAGTCGCAAAGCACGGTTCTAAATCCAAGTTTTTTAGCAATTTTTATAGCAATTACTTGCTGATGCGACCCACCTAAGAGCAATAACGACCTCATCATTACCTTCCCAACTTATTTAAAATTGCGCAGATTCGGTCTACTTGTTCTAAAGGCAGATCCGCATATAAAGGCAATGTTAAAACTCTATCACTAATATATTTCGCAACAGGAGTATTAGAAGAATCGAAAGTATTTTTATAGCAATCAAAATCGGTAGTTAGTGGATAGAAATATTTTCTCGGAAAAATATTTTCCGAATTTAAGCTTAAAATAACCTCTTCACGAGATGCGCCAAAACAATCTTCAATTACGATAGGCATATATGCATAGTTTTCTTGAACACCTTCCTGGGCACCACAAAGCTTTATACCGGAAATCACTGAAAGATTCGATCTGTAGCGATGAACAATTTCTTTTCTTTTCTCTAGCACTTCATTTAGATGCCTCAAATTGCACAACCCCATAGCTGCACAAAATTCATTCATCTTGGAATTACCACCAACATATATTACTGACTCACTATTTTTGATCCCAAAATTCTTCCATAAATCTAGCTCACCCTTTAAATTCGCATCACTAAAACAAAGAGCTCCGCCTTCAATGCTGTTAAACACCTTTGTCGCGTGAAAGCTAAACATTGATATATCACCAAAAGCCGCCACAGATATCCCATTTTTTTTCACACCAAAGGCATGAGCCGCATCATAAATCACCTTTAGATGATAAGTTTTAGCCATTTGGTCTATTGAATCTACATCACATAAATTTCCGTAGACATGAACTGGCAAAATTGCACATGTATTCTCATTTATCAAACGCTCTATAGATTTAACATCAATTGTGAAATTATCCGGATTAATATCTGCAAAAACTGGTTTTAAGCCTTTTCTGACAATCGCATGTGTTGTTGAAGCAAATGTGAAAGGAGTAGTAATTACTTCTCCTTTTAAATTTAAAGTCTCAAGAGCGCATTCCAGAGCAGAATGACCATTTATGAAAAGAGAAACATAAGGAACGTTTAAATATTCAGTCAATTTTTTTTCAAATTCTTGATGCTTAGCTCCAAAATTTGTAAGCCAATGAGTGTCCCAGATTGAAGCAATCTCAGATACATATTCTTGAAATTCCGGTAAAGAGGATTTAGTAACCATTATCTGATCTGACAAAATTAACCCCTTACTTTTCTTGCCATCACCTATTACATTTGTTGACGATATCAATTCTGAACAGTTTACCCTTTATGAAAACCACTACGTTCAAACCCTACGCAACTCAATGCCAACAATAATATATATCAATTAAAAAAACGAGCCACTCGTAGAATTAAATCCACAAATGACTCGATTACTTACACAGTCCAGAAAACAATCCTAATTATAAATCACAACCGTTGTACCCGCGTTTATATTATTGTAAATCCATTGCGCAGCTGAATAAGGCAACCTGATACAACCATGAGAAAGGCTTTGTCCTAATTCGCTTTCCGAAGCCAGAATTGAGTGGAAGAAATAGCCTCCCCATATTTGCGTGCAGTATATTGCACGACTATCCGTCGATAAGGATCCGCGCTTAAAGCCCGTTGTGTGATAAGTTCCCTTGATTGTAGGAGAAGAGGGTGCGCCAGTTACACAACTCCAAGAATAGTAAAGTGTCCAATTATTCACTGAACCGCTAAAAACTCCAACCGTATGTGACGAACAGTCAACAAGAATCAGATAATTCGTTCCACTTGAATATTGCTGCGCTTTTATCGCCATTTCTCCGCCTTCGACCAAAGCACCAGACGGTTTAAAATAATATCGCTTACCATCAATCCATTGCCAACCAGTAAGCATAGCTCCACTATCACCAGTCTTGAAATAATACCAATAGCCATCAATCCATTGCCAACCAGTAAGCATAGCTCCACTATTTTTATCAAGGTAGTACCAATAATTGGATATTTTCTTCCAGCCGGTTACAGGAACCCCATCCTCATCCAAGTAATACCAATTATCATCACTTCTTTTAGTCCATCCAGTTTTTAAAGAATAATCATCATTAAACTCATAAGTAACACCATTTATTTGGCATATACCAGATTCTTGCAAAAACCCAGTATCTGAATCCGCATAATAGCGCTTCGTTCCACAAACTATCCAGCCAAATTGCTTCTCGCCATTCAAATTAGCAATGTAACAATTACCATTGCTGTCTGTATTCCAGGTATAGATTAATTCGCCATCAAGATCAGCAAAATATGTCTTGTCGTCAATCGAGATCCAAGAATCAGTTACAAGTTTACCGTCCTGAGCAAAATAGAATAATTTATTATCTATTGCGTTAAGCCCAATACTAATCGATCCATTTTCGTCTGGATTGAAATAATATTCATAACCGTCAATGGTATGCCATCCAATCAAACCAGCCCCCGAAAATTGTTCGAAATAGTGCCACTCACCATTTATTTCTTGCCAACCGGTAAGCATCCAGCCACTATCGCCTGGAGCAAGGTAATACCATTTGCCTTCAATCTCTTGAAGG
>ERZ827440.1955-NODE-1955-length-20099-cov-4.761724_pt1 | contig 20099 bp, 17 predicted proteins | sample MGYA00519774_ERZ827440 | MGnify/ENA primary metagenome ERZ827440 (study PRJEB31778, sample SAMEA3449302) | human gut metagenome | biome: human gut; feature: human-associated habitat; material: faeces | place: United Kingdom | collected 2010/2012 ... | reverse complement strand
GAAAAAGCCGCCGTGCCTGTTGGCAGCGACCCACTGCCTGCACCCAACTGCGGCTGGCTGCTGGTGCGGGAGGCTTCCTTCCTCGACGGCATCCCGCCCTGCACCACCCAGCGCGACGCCTGGCAGCTGGCTCTGACAGCCCAGGCCACCGGGTATTATGCCGCCGCCTTTGAAACCGCCGCCCAGGCTGCCGCGCGGGCGGATGTTCTAGATGTGTACGAGGCCGATGCCGCTCGGCCTGCCGCTGTGGCCAAGCATCTGGGGCGGCTCATCAAGCACAAACTGCAAAAGTAAAAGGGGAGAAGAGCCATCAAAAAGCAACGCCTTTTTTATCTGGACCTGGTCCGCGCCGTGGCGCTTATCTGTATTCTGGTCGTGCATTTCAATGCGACGGTCACAGGCTATTTCACATTGCCTCATAAAATTTTCACCAGCAACCTGCCGCTGGGCATTTACTTGGGGGATTTCGGCTCCTCGCTGTTTTTTATCGTGTCCGGCGCGTCACTGGCGCTGACAGTCCCGGCAGAGCAAAGCCCCCCGCAATTTTACAAAAAGCGGGCAAGAGCTGTCTATCCGCTGTTCTGGCTCGCGTGGTTCGTTGTGTTCAGCTGCCGGTTCGTCACGCGCCCAGGCAGTTTCGGCGGGGCCAGGACCGTCACGCTGGTGCTGACCTTTTTGGGCCTTGACAACTTCGCCGTTGCCGCGGGGTGGGTCGGCATGGACTTTGCCTGCGTGGGCGAGTGGTTTTTAGGCAGTATCCTGTTTTTATATCTGCTGTTCCCATTTCTGCAGCGGGCCTTGCGCAAAAACGCCTGGCTGACCTGGGCTGTGACGCTGGCCGTGTGTGTCCCGGTACACCTGCTGGGCTGGGATGCGCGGCTGGTGGCCGTACATATCCCGGAATTTCTCTTCGGCATGACGTTTTTGATGCTGCCGAAAAAAGCACAGTACATCTTGGCTCCGGCACTGCTGGTGGCGGCCATCCCGGCTAAAGGATGGGACGGCAAAATCACCTGTGCGTTGGCAAGCATGGGGGTGTTTATCCTGCTGGCGCTGGTGTCGACGCTGCTGGACCGCCCCTGGCCTCGTGCGCTCGGCGCAGAGCTTGCCAAAATTTCCTACGCGGTGTTCCTTGTGCATCACGTTCTGATCCAGGAACTGGCCGCGCACTTTGATCTGGCGGTGCTGTCCCGCCGGGACACGGCGTTTTTGTTTGTCGTCTATCTGGCCGCAACATTTGCCGCAGCGCACGCGCTGCTCTGGCTGCAAAGAACGCTGCGCACCGGCCTTGCCGCCCTGTGTCCCCAAATATAAAGCTCCGCCCGCTGTTTCCACAAAAACAGCGGGTATTTTTTTAACATTGTACACCCGCGCCCTCTGTACAAAAATCGGCAGGTACGGTATAATAAGTAATAATGTTCTACAAAAAGGAAAGGGGCGTTCCACTGTGTCCGAATTCTCTGTTTCCCTTGCAAAATTGGCCGAGGAAGCCAACCTGACGATTGCCTACACCCCCTGTGAGCTGGATAAAATTCAGGTCACAGCCACCGAGGTCTACCGTCCGGGCATCCTGCTGGCCGGTTACTACGAAAACTTTGACAGCAAACGCATCCAGATCATCGGCCTGACCGAAATGTCCTATCTGGATGAGCTGTCCACCTCACTGCGCAACACCCATCTGGAAAAGCTGTTCTCCTTCCAGCCACCGGCCATCGTGCTGACCCGCGGCATGCAGCCGCTTTCCGAAATGATGCAGTTTGCCAAGCAGTACGGTGTACCGATCCTGATGTCCACCGAGATGACGTCTGCCCTGATGGGCCAGCTCATCACGACCTTGAACACCGAGCTTGCGCCCCGCATCACTCGCCACGGCGTATTGGTCGAGGTCTACGGCGAAGGCATCCTGATTCTGGGCGACTCCGGCGTCGGCAAGAGCGAGACGGCCATCGAGCTGGTCAAGCGCGGCCACCGGCTGATCGCGGACGACGCCGTCGAGATCAAGAAGGTCTCCTCGCGCGAGCTGATGGGCGCGGCGCCGGAGGTCCTGCGGCACTATATCGAGATCCGCGGCATCGGCGTCATCAACGTGGCGAAGCTGTTCGGCATGGGCGCGGTCAAGGACGCGACGAGCGTCGATCTGATCGTCAACATGGTCCCATGGCGCGACGGCGAGGCGTATGACCGCCTTGGCATGGAGACGCAGTACACCGAGATCCTCGGCGTCAAGGTGCCGAGCGTGACCATCCCGATCACGCCGGGGCGGAACCTTGCCGTCATCCTCGAGGTCGCCGCGATGAACAACCGCCAGAAGCGCATGGGCTACAACGCGGCGGTCGAGTTCACGGAGCAGATGAGCCGCTTCTTTGAAAACAAGAACCAATAAAACGAAAAGTCGAGCGTTTTACGCTCGACTTTTTTTGTTCCAATTTGCGCCATGCTGTGCTATACTATATCTTGAGTAAGTTTGTTTCGGAGGTGGCCATGGACTTCAAGGACGAAGCCGTGTGCAATGCACGGGAGGCTGGGATCGAACTGCGGGAAAATGAACCGCTCGCGGCGCATACGTCGTTCCGCATCGGCGGCCCGGCGCGGTGGATGGCGTTCCCAAAGACTGTGGAGGAGGTGCGGACGCTGCTGCGCCTTGCACGGGAAGCGGACATCCCGGTGCGCCTGCTCGGCGCAGGGACGAATGTGCTCGCGCCCGATGGGGGCGTGGACGCGCTGGTGCTCTGTCTGAAGGACGCGCTGCGCGGTGTGCGGCTTCCGGAAGGGAACTGCATCGAGGCGATGGCTGGAGAAACGCTTGCGTCTGTTGCAGTGTTTGCCAGAAAAAATGGCCTGACCGGGCTGGAATTTGCACATGGCATACCGGGGACGCTCGGGGGCGGCGTGTATATGAATGCGGGGGCCTATGGCGGAGAGCTGCGGCAGGTCGTGCGGCAGGTGACATTCCTGCATGCGGATGGCCGCCTGGAAACGTTTGAAAACGAAGATTGCGCGTTCGTCTACCGCACGAGTGTGTTTGAGAACATGCCGGGCGTGATCGTCTCGGCAAGATTGGCCCTGCAGCCGGGTGAACCGGCGGCCATCGAAGCGAAAATGCGGGAGTTGATGGAAAAGCGCCGCGCGTCGCAGCCGCTGGAGCTGCCCTCGGCGGGCAGCACGTTCAAGCGGCCGGCGGGGCATTTTGCCGGGCCGCTCATTCAGGACGCGGGGCTGAAGGGCCGGGGCGTCGGCGGCGCGAAGGTGTCGGAAAAGCACGCAGGCTTTGTGGTGAATTTTGACCACGCGACGGCGGCAGATGTCCGCGCGACAATCGCACTCGTGCAGAAAACGGTATATGAAACCTCTGGCGTCCGGCTGGAGCCGGAGGTGCGGATCTGGTAGGAGAATGGTATGCAATTTGTAATTGTATCTGGCCTTTCCGGGGCCGGGAAGAGCAAGGCCGCGTCCGATCTGGAGGATTTCGGCTTCTATTGTGTGGATAATATGCCGGCGGAGATGATCCCGCAGTTTGCAAGCCTCTGCCTGGCGACGAAGGGGCGATATGAGAAGGTGGCGCTCGTGACCGATGTGCGCGGGAGCCTGACGTTTGACACACTGTTCCGCAGTCTCGACCGGCTGGACGAGATGCACCTGAACTATTCCATCCTCTTCATCGAGGCGGGAACGGAGACCATCATCAAGCGCTACAAGGAGACGCGGCGAAGTCACCCGCTCACAAAGGACGGCACGCCGATCTCGGATGCCATCGCCCGCGAGCGAGAGCTGCTCCAGCCCATCCGCAACCGGGCCAGCGCCATCATCGATACGTCCAATCTCTCCACAGGCAAGCTGCGCGGCATGCTGATCGACCTGGTCGCGGGCGGCATCCATGAGCGGGCGATGCACGTCGATGTGCGCTCGTTCGGCTTCAAATACGGCCTGCCGCTCGACGCGGACATGGTCTTTGACGTGCGCTTTCTGCCGAACCCCTATTACATCCCGGAGCTGAAGCACCAGAACGGGTTGGATGAGCCGGTGCGCAATTTCGTGTTCCAGTATCAGCAGACGAAGGACTTTGTGGAAAAGACCGAGGATCTGCTGGATTTCCTGCTGCCGAATTTTGTAGACGAGGGAAAGTCGGAGCTGGTGATCGCCGTCGGCTGCACCGGCGGCAAGCACCGGTCGGTCTGCCTCGCAAAGGAATTTGCGGACTTTATCACGCGGCGCGGCTATGCCGTCACGCTGGGACACCGCGACATCTCCAGAAGGTGAGCCGATGGGAACATACACGGAAAATATCCGCCTCTATGAGCCGGGTCACCGGCCGCCGCGCCTCGTCGCCATCGGCGGCGGGCATGGCCTATCCGCGATGCTGCGCGGACTGAAGCGCTATACGCGCGACATCACGGCGATCGTCACCGTTGCGGACGACGGCGGCGGCTCCGGCGCGCTGCGCGAGGATCTCGGCATGCTGCCGCCCGGCGACATCCGGAGTTGCATCCTGGCACTTGCCAACACGGAAAAGACGATGCGCGAGCTGCTGAACTACCGCTTCACCGAGGGGAGCCTCGCGGGGCAGAGCTTCGGCAATCTGTTCCTTGCGGCGATGAACGGCATATCCGGCTCGTTTGACGAGGCTGTCCATCGGATGGGCGACGTGCTGGCCATCACGGGCCGTGTGCTGCCGGTGACGAATCAGGACGTGCATCTTGAGGCCGAATTTGAAGATGGCTCCCACTGTCTCGGCGAGAGCAAGATCTACTACGCGAAAAAAGAGAACGACTGCCGCATCCGGCAGGTGCGCCTTGTGCCGGAGCACCCGCAGGCGCTGCCGGACAGTCTCGAGGCCATTGCCCGGGCCGATCTCATCATCCTCGGGCCGGGGAGCCTCTATACGAGCATCATCCCAAATTTCCTTGTGGACGGCATCGCGGATGCGATCCGGCGCAGCCGCGCCGTGAAGGCACTGGTACTGAATGTGATGACGCAGGACGGCGAGACAGAGGGCTACACCGCGAGCGACCATGTGAAAGCAATTTTGCACCATGCAGGGCCGAACGTCGTGGACGTGTGCGTCGCGAACTCCCGCCCCGTGCCGGAGGAGAGCCTCGCGCCGTATCTGGCTGAGGGTGCGGAGCCACTCCGGCTCGACCGTGAGGAGATCATGGCGCTGGGCGTGGCTGTGCGGGAATTCCCGCTCTGCTCGAGCGGGCGCTACATCCGGCACAACCCCGACGAGCTGGCGAAGGCTGTGCTCGATGTGTGGAAAGAATTTCGAATTCACTGAAGGAGAAAATAGAATGTCATTTTCCTCCAATGTCAAGGCGGAGCTGTGCCGTCCGCCGATTTCGCGGCGGACGGAGGCACTGGCCGAAGCCTACGGCGTGCTGCTCTACTGCAACACGTTTACCGGCTCCGCCGTCCGCGTCGTGACCGAGAGCCGTGACTTTGCAGAGCGTCTGCCGCGCCTGTTCAAAAAAGCGTTCGGTGTTGGCTTCGACGAAACGCCGAATCCCGATGAGCCAGGCAAGCTCCTGCTTGCCATCGAGCAGAAGGACAAGCTGGAGCGGTTGCTCACGGCGCTCGATATGCGGGCGGACGGAGAAGTCGCGCTGCACGTGAACTTTGGCTTGCTCGAAGAGGAGCCGGAGCAACTGGCCTTTTTCCGGGGTGCGTTCCTCGCGGGCGGGTCGGTCACAGACCCGGCGAAGCGCTATCATCTGGAGCTTGCTACGCCGCACCTCAAGGTCAGCGCCGAGGCGTCAGTCCTGCTGCGGGAGATCGGCTTTTCGGCCAAGGAGACGAGCCGTGCGGGCAACAGCATCCTATATTTTAAGCAGAGCGACACAATCGAGGATTTTCTGACCGCCATCGGCGCACAGGTCTCGGCGATGGGGGTCATGGAGGCGAAGGTCGAAAAAGACCTGCGCAACGGCGTCAACCGCCGCGTCAACTGCGAGACGGCAAACCTCAGCAAGGCCGTTGACGCCTCGTTTGAGCAGCTGGCGGCGATCCGACGGCTAGAAGAGGCAGGCGTGCTCGAGACGCTGCCGCAGAAATTACAGGAGACGGCGCGGCTCCGCCGGGAGAACCCGGAGGCGACGCTCTCGGAGCTGGCCGAAATGCCGAATCCGCCGGTCTCCAAATCCGCGGTCAACCACCGGATGCGGAAACTGATGGAACTTTCGAAAACACTGTAAGGAGAGACGTTATGGGCTTCGTGCATCTGCATGTGCATACCGAATACAGCCTGCTCGACGGTGCGTGCCGCATCCGCGACATCATGGCGCGCGTGAAGGAGGTCGGGCAGGAGGCCGTCGCCATCACCGACCACGGCAACATGTACGGCGTGATCGACTTCTATCGCGCGGCGAAGGCTGCGGGCGTGAAGCCCATCATCGGCTGCGAGGTCTACGTCGCGCCGCGCACGCGCTTTGATAAGGAGCACGCGTTCGACCGCGAGGCGTATCACCTCGTGCTGCTCTGCGAGAACGAGACGGGCTACCGCAACCTCAGCTACATGGTTTCACGCGGGTATCTCGACGGCTTCTATAACCGGCCGCGCGTCGATATGGAGCTGCTGCGGGAGCACCACGAGGGCATCATTGCGCTCTCGGCGTGCCTTGCCGGGCGCGTGCCGCAGGCACTGCTGCACGACCAGTATGAGGAGGCCAAAAAGGCCGCGCTGGAATACGCGGAGATCTTCGGGCCGGAGCATTTCTATCTCGAATTGCAGGACCACGGCCTCGAGGAGCAGCCGCGCGTCAACCAGGGCATTCTGCGCCTTTCACAGGAGACCGGATTGCCGCTCGTCGTGACGAACGATGCGCACTACCTCCGGCGCGAGGATGCGCGGACGCAGGATATCCTGATGTGCATCCAGATGGGCAAGACCGTCGACGATCCGAACCGCCTGAAATTTGAGACGGAAGAATTCTATCTCAAATCCGAGGAGGAGCTGCGCGAGCGCTTCCCACAGGCGGACGAGGCGTTTGAAAATACCGTGAAAATTGCCGAACGCTGCAATGTGGAATTCACGTTCGGCAAATATCACCTTCCGGAATTCAAGCTCCCGGCGGGATATGACTCGCTGACATACCTGAAAGAGCTTTGCGCCAAGGGCTTTGCCGAGCGCTATGGCGAAGCGCACCCGGAATACCGGCAGCAACTGGACTATGAGATCGACATGATCGAGAAGATGGGCTTTACCGACTACTTTCTGATCGTGGCGGACTTTGTCAACTTTGCAAAACAGGCGGGCATCCCCGTCGGCCCCGGGCGCGGGAGCGCCGCGGGCTCGATGGTCACGTATACGCTCTACATCACGGAGATCGACCCGATGAAGTACGGGCTGTTCTTCGAACGGTTTTTGAATCCGGAGCGCGTGACGATGCCCGATATTGATATGGACTTCGGCGATACGCGGCGCGGCGAGGTCGTGGACTATGTGCGGCGGAAATACGGCGACGACCATGTGGCGCAGATCGTCACGTTCGGCACGATGGCCGCGCGCGGCGCGATCCGCGACGTGGGCCGGGCGCTGAACTTTACGTATGCGGAGACGGACGTCGTGGCGAAGCTCGTGCCGGGGACGCCGCACATCACGCTGGACGAGGCGCTGAAAGTCTCGCCGCAGCTGCGCGAGATGTACGAGGGCGACGAGCGCGTGCAGACGCTGATCGATACGGCGCGCGCCCTCGAGGGTATGCCGCGCAACACATCGACGCACGCGGCGGGCGTCGTCATCACGCGCCTCCCGGTCTACGACTATGTGCCCCTCGCGACGAACGACGACACGATCGTCACCGAGTATACGATGACGACGCTTGAGGAGCTGGGCCTGCTCAAGATGGACTTCCTCGGTCTCCGCAACATCACGGTCATCGACGATGCGATCCAGGAGATCCGGAAGACAGACCCCTATTTTTCGATGGCCCGCGTCACTGACAACGACCCGAAGGTCATGGACATGTTGACGCAGGGGAAGACGTCTGGCGTGTTCCAGATGGAATCATCCGGCATGACGGGCGTCTGTGTGGGGCTGAAGCCGCAGTCCATCGAAGACCTCTCCATCATCGTCGCGGCCTACCGGCCCGGCCCGATGGACTCGATCCCGCGGCTCATTGCCTGCAAAAACGACCCGAAGCTCGTGCAATACAAGCACCCGATGCTCGAGCCGATTCTGTCTGTCACCTACGGCTGCATCCTCTATCAGGAGCAGGTCATTGAAATTTTCCGCAAGCTCGCAGGCTATTCGCTCGGGCAGGCAGACATGGTGCGCCGCGCGATGAGCAAGAAAAAGGTGAAGGACATCGAGAAGGAGCGCGGCGCGTTCCTCCACGGCGATCCGGCGCGCGGCATTGCCGGCTGCGAGGCCAACGGGATTCCGGTCAAGGTTGCCGAGGACATCTACAACGAGATGTACGACTTTGCGAATTACGCCTTTAACAAGGCCCATTCGGTCTGCTATGCGGTCATCGCGTATCAGACGGCGTGGTTCAAATATTACTATCCGAAGGAATATATGGCGGCGCTGATGACGTCGGTGCTCGACAGCTCGGTGAAAATCTCAGAGTATATCGCCGAGTGCAAGAACATGGGCATTGCGCTCCTGCCGCCGGACATCAACGAATCGAACGACCATTTTACCGTCGTGCCGAACGGCATCCGCTTCGGCCTCGCGGCCATCAAGAACATCGGCCGCGGCTTCATCCAGAAGGTCATGCAGGAGCGGGAAAACGGCGGCCCGTTCCCGGATCTTGAAAGCTTCTGTAACCGCATGTACGGCACGGATCTCAATAAGCGTGCGATGGAAAACCTCATCAAGTGCGGCGCGTGCGACTGCTTCGGGCTGCGGCGTTCGCAGCTGCTGGCCATCTACGACGCCGTGATGGAGTCTGTCGCGGCCAGCCGCCGCAAAAACGTCGAGGGACAGATGGGACTGTTCGGCATGATGGAGGGCGATGACGCGCCGGTCTCTGACATTCACGTGCCCGATCTGCCGGAGCTTTCCGCGCAGGAGCGCATGAGCATGGAGCGCGAGACGACGGGGCTCTATCTCTCCGGCCATCCGATGGACGATTACCGCGAACAGCTGAAGGGCACGGGCGTTGTGCCCATCGGGCGGATTATGCAGAGCTTGGAAGATCATGACGGCGTCTATCAGGACGAGCAGGTCGTCTCCATCGCGGGTATCGTCCAGACGGCAAAGATGAAAACGACGCGCAATCAGAGCCTGATGGCCTATGTCACGCTCGAGGACAACACAGGCAGTATGGAGCTGCTCGTCTTCTCCAGCACGCTGAACCAGTACGGCAGCCTGATCCACGAGGGCGCGGCCGTCGTTGTCAGCGGGCGAATCTCCATCCGCGAGGACAAGGATCCGCAGATGGTGGTGAACCGCGTCTGGGCCATTGGTGACGTACAGGCGGCACAGCAGGATGCCGCGCCGCAGTATCATACGCTCTATCTCCGCGTCGCCAGGACCGGCCAGAAGGGCGAGCAGAAGCTGCTGCCCATTTTGCATATGTTCCCCGGCAAGCTGAAGACCGTCATCTACTACGCCGACACCGGCGTTCGCCGCGGCGGAACGTGCGCGCCGCAGGAGGTCATGCTACAGGAGCTGCGCGAACTGCTCGGCGAAAAAAATGTGGTCTTAAAATAACGCTTTTTTACAATTCGGCTACACATTTGTGACAAAGCATGATACAATGATTCAGTTAGGGACAGCAGAGAGGAGGTACGCTGTGTGAAACGAAAAATATGGGTCGTCGGCGTCCTGACGCTGCTGCTCACGTTGGTGCTGAGCGGGTGCTTCGTGAAGACAGTGGACGAGCTTTATACGCTGCCGAAACATTCCGATGAGTATAATGATCTGCAAAATGCCATTGACGGCTTGATGGCCCAGGGCGCGGCGTATTCCGCGCCGGTGTCCGGCGCGAACCAGCAGTCCGTCCAGCTCGCCGATCTCGACGGCGATGGACAGGACGAGGCCATCGTCTTTCTGAAGACCGGTGGTGACAAGCCGCTCGGGGCCTACATCTTCGACCTGATCGACGGCGCGTATCAGAACATCGCCGTCATCGAGGGCGGCGGCACGGCCTTTGCCAGCGCGGAATATGTCCAGCTCGACAACGAGGGCGGTGTGGAGATCCTGATTGGGCGCAAGCTCTCGGATCAGGTCATCCAGACGCTCGGCGTCTATTCGCTCTCCGATGGGCACATTGTCGAGCTGATGAACGCAAATTATTCGGAATATACGCTCGCCGATCTCGACAGCGACGGAAACAAGGATATTTTCCTGATCCGCTTCGACGCGGAGCAGGCGCAGGGCGTGGCGGAGCTGTACCGCTTCCGCGACGGGCAGATGGCTCGCGAACCGGAGGCGCAATTAACAGCAGGCGTGCAGTCTGTGCGGCGGATCGTCGTGGGCGACCTGACGCGGAACGTCCCGGCAGTGTTCACAGCGGGGGTGTATCCCGAGGAAGGGATCGTGACGGATGTGTTTGCGTTCCGTGGCGGGAGCTTTCAGAACGTGACGCTTGCAGACGAGGACCGTGCGGTCCAGACCGTCCGTAACTATTATGTCTACGCAACGGATATCGACACCGACGGACTCATCGAGCTGCCGGAGTTGGTGCCGCTGGCGCGGACAGAGAACAGCGACGACGGCGACAGCCTGATCCAGTGGTACAACCTCGATCTGGCTGGGAACCGCACCGTCAAGCAGACGACCTACCACAATTTTTCCGCTGGCTGGTATCTCAAGCTGCCGGAGGAGTGGGCTGGGCATCTGACCGTCGCGCGTGGGGACGAGGTCTCCGGCGTGCGCGGCACAGCCTTCTCCGGCTATCTCTACAGCCCGGAGCACTCAGAGCCGATCTTTACGATCTACGCCTTCACCGGCGAGGACCGCAACCAGCTCGCCGCGGCGGACGGGCGCTTCGTCCTCTCAAAGAAGGGCGACGTCACCTACGCGGCCTCCTTCGGCACAGACCGGCGGGCCAAGGGCCTCACCGAAGAAGATCTCAAAGCCATGTTCAACTACATTCACATCGACTGGAATTCCGGCGAGACATAAGGGGAGAAGAGTATGAAAAAAGTTTTGATTCTCGAGGACGAGGTCAGCATCCGCAGCTTCGTCGTCATCAATCTCAAGCGTGCAGGGTATGATGTTGTCGAGGCCGGGACGGGCGAAGAGGCTCTGGAGCTTCTGAAAAGCAATCCGGACGTCGGCGTGGCGATTCTGGATATTATGTTACCCGGTATCGATGGATTTGAGGTTTGCCGGAGCATTCGCGCGACGGATAAGAAAATTGGAATTATTATGTTAACTGCGAGAAGCCAGGAGATGGACAAGATCACGGGCCTGATGACTGGCGCGGACGACTATATGACCAAGCCCTTCAGCCCCGCGGAGCTGACGGCGCGCATCGATGCGCTCTACCGCCGCGTCGGGCCGGAGTCCGGCGGCGAGAGCACGGAGATCACGCAGGGCCCATTTGTGCTGAATACGCGCAACCGGACGCTCGAAAAAGAGGGCAAGCGCATCAAGCTGACGCAGGTGGAGTATGCCATCATCAAGCTCTTCATGCAGAACCCCGGCCGCGCCCTGTCCCGCGAGGACATTCTGGCCTCGGTCTGGGGCCGGGACTACGACGGCGAGCTGAAGATTGTGGACGTCAACATCCGGCGGCTGCGCATCAAGATCGAGGACGACACGGCAAATCCGACGTATATCACGACGGTCTGGGGCTTCGGATACAAATGGGGCGTCTGACCGCGCGCGGCAAATGAGGTGACGGGGCTTTGGAGAAAAAGAAGCGGCTGGCGGGACTGGAAAAACGCTGGCTGGTCAACAACGTCAGCATCATGATTGCACTGGCCGTGATCTGCGTTGCAGCGGTGACGGCCTCAATGGCGGCGTATTACTATTCCAACCTCAAATCCGGGCTGGAGGCCAAGGCCAAGACCACAACGGATTTCTTTGTGAACTACATCAACCAGAGCTACAACGAATATTACCAGTCCTGCATCAAATTTGCGCAAACCTTTGAGGACAAGGACCAGCTGGAGCTGCAATTCATCTCGGCGAACGGCAAGCTCGTCGCCTCGTCCTACGGCCAGTGGGCAGGGAAAGCGCCGACGACGCCGGACATTGCGTCCGCGATCGAGACGCAGCAGCTCGCCTCCTACAAGGGCGTTAACCCGCCGACGGGCGAGCGCATCATGGCCGTGTCCAGCCCGATGATCTACACGAATGGCGAGGTCATCGGCGTGCTCCGCTATGTGACGAGCCTCCGCACGGCGGACAAGCAGGTGCTGATGATTGGATTGATCGCAGTTGTGGCGGGGCTGATCTTTGTGGCGTTCATGCTGTTTACAAGCAGCTTTTTCATCCGCTCGATCATCGAGCCGGTCAGCCAGATCACGGCGACGGCGAAGCGCATTGCCGCCGGCTCCTACGGCGTGCAGATCCCGAAGCTCTATGACGACGAGATTGGCGAGCTGGCGCAGACGATCAACGACATGTCCGTCAAGATCGGGCAGGCGGAAAAGACGCAGTCCGAATTCATCTCCTCCGTCTCGCACGAGCTGCGCACGCCGCTGACGGCGATCTCCGGCTGGGGCGAGACGCTGCTGGCCTCCGGCGATCTCGAGCCGGAGACGAAGCGCGGCATGCTCATCATCCTGCGCGAAGCGCGGCGGCTGACTGGTATGGTCGAAGAGCTGCTGGAGTTCACGCGGATGCAGGACGGGCGCTTTACGCTGAATATCGAGACCGCAGACATTCTTGCGGAATTTGAAGATACGGTCTTCATGTACGGCAGCCGATTGAAGCAGGAGGGCATCACACTCAACTACGATGGCTGCGACGAGGAGATCCCGGAGATCCCGTGCGACATCGCACGCATGCGGCAGGTGTTTTTGAACATTCTGGACAACGCGGCCAAGCACGGCGGCGACGGCAAGCGCATCGACGCGGCCATCTCGGCCGAGGATGGCGAGGTTGTCTTCCGCATCCGGGACTATGGCCCCGGCATCCCGGAGGAGGAGCTGCCGCACGTGAAGATGAAATTCTACAAAGGCAGCTCCAAGGCACGCGGCAGCGGCATCGGCCTTGCGGTCTGCGAAGAGATCGTGACGATGCACGGCGGCACGCTGACGCTGGAAAACGCGGAGGGCGGCGGTACGCTCGTAACGGTCAGGCTCCCGATGGGGGAAGAATCGAGGTAATCATGGCAGAACAGAAAGACGTTCTGCGCGAAGCGCAGAGCAGGGAAAAATTCAAGACGATGATCGGCGGACAGGCCCTGATCGAGGGCATCCTGATGCAGGGTCCGGAGAAGCGCGCCATCGTCGTGCGCAGCCCCGAGGGGCTGGTGGAAAAGGTGGAGCCGCTGAAAAAGAAGAGCGGCTGGATGACGTGGCCGCTGATCCGCGGCGTGGTCAACTTCGGCTCTTCAATGTACGGCGGCGTGAAGGCGCTGATGTACTCGGCAGAGTTCTTCCCGGAGGAAGAGAATGCGGAGCCGAGCAGGTTTGAAAAGTGGTTTGAGGGAAAATTCGGCTCGGAAAAGCTGGAGAAGGCGGTCGTGACGCTCTCGATGGTGCTGGGCGTCGGATTTTCCGTGGTGCTGTTTTTCCTGCTGCCGACGCTGATTGGCGGCTTCTTCGACCGGTGGATCGGCAATGCCGTCGTGCGGAGCCTCATCGAGGGCGTGGTGCGCGTGATCATCTTCCTCGGGTATATGATCGGCGTCTCGCAGATGAAGGACATGAAGCGCGTCTTTTCCTATCACGGCGCGGAGCATAAGACGATCCGCTGCTACGAGGCGAAGCTCCCGCTGACGGTGGAGAACGCGCGTCAGATGACGCGGCTGCATCCGCGCTGCGGCACGAGCTTTTTGTTCGTGGTCGTCATCCTGTCGATTCTGATTTCGGCAATTTTCAGCGCGATCTGGCCTGTGGACAACATGCTGGGCCGTCTGGGCCTGACGCTGCTGCGGCTGCCGCTGATCGTGGCGATCGCATACGAGTTCAACCGCCTTGTCGGGCGGCACGACAACAAGCTGACGCGCATCCTCTCCAAGCCCGGCATGTGGCTCCAGTATTTCACGACGCAGGAGCCGGACGATTCGATGCTCGAGGTCGGCATCCGCGCGCTGGAGCTTGTTCTCCCGGAGCACGAAGGGGAGGACAAATGGTAAAGCAGTACGGCCAGCTGCTGCGCGAGACGCGCGCCCGGCTGCGTCCAACGGAGGGCGAGCTGGCGGCGCAGACGGCGCGGGAGCTGCTGGCCATGGCGAGCGGCAAATCGGTCGCTGCGCTGCTGGCCGACCAGGAGCTGTATGCCTCTGAGCCCATCGAGGCGCGGCTCGGCGACCTGACGGCGCGGTATCTCGCGGGCTGTCCGCTGGCGTACTTACTTGGACAGTGGGATTTCCGCGGCCTGACGCTGACGGTGACGCCGGATGTGCTGATCCCACGCGATGATACGCTTGCGGTCGCAGAGCTGGCCATTGAGCATTTGCAGGGCCGGGAAGGGCCGCTCCGCGTGCTCGACCTCTGCACTGGCTCGGGCTGCATTGGCCTTGCCATTGCAGATGCGGTTCCAAACGCGCGCGTGACGCTCGGCGATGTGTCGCCCGCGGCGCTGCGCGTGGCGAAGCAGAATATCAGCGATCTGGGCTTTTCCACGCGTGTGACGGCGTTTGAACTGGACGTTCTGAAACCGGCACCGGCCTTTTTGGGGCAGTTTGACGTGCTGGTGTCCAATCCGCCATACATCACGAAGGCGGAGATGCCGGAATTGGAGCCTTCGGTGCGCGATTTCGAGCCGCATCTGGCGCTTGACGGCGGCGAGGACGGACTGGATTTCTACCGGGCCATCGTCCGGAACTACGGCGGCCTTGTAAAGCCGGGCGGCGCGCTCTGCTTTGAATTTGGTATGGGGCAGGAGGATGCTGTCTGTGCGATCCTGCGCGAGGGCGGCTTTGCGGAGCCGGAGCTGCGGAAGGATTACCGCGGCGTAGTGCGCGCAGTGGCTGCAAACAAATAAAACAAATGTTTGATTTTTGAAAATCAATGTGCTATACTAAGGCAAGACCACAGCCCTCGTCAAAAGCATTCGGCAAAAGATTTTCGCTCAAGACGAGGCTTGGAAAAAGCAGGAATACTTTGTGTCTTTCAAGTTTTCCAAACCGATGGATTGGGTGAAAAGATTCGGCGAAGACCGCAGACGAGGTCTGTGGTGTTGCTGCAAAAACAGAAAGGTGCGCTGATTTATGGCTATGGAGAAGAGAAAACCCGGAGAAGCTGGCATCAATAACGACAAAAAACAGGCACTCGAGACGGCGATCAAGCAGATCGAGAAGAATTTTGGCAAAGGTTCGGTCATGCGTCTCGGCGACCGGCCGGAGATGACCGTCGAGGCCATCCCGACGGGTTCGCTCGCGCTGGACGCGGCGCTCGGCATCGGCGGCGTCCCGAAGGGGCGCATCATTGAGATCTACGGGCCGGAGTCATCCGGTAAGACGACGCTGGCGCTGCACATCGTGGCGCAGGCGCAGAAGCGCGGCGGTGAGGTCGCGTTTGTCGACGCGGAGCATGCGCTCGACCCCGACTATGCCGCGCGCATCGGCGTGGACATCGACTCGATGCTCGTCTCGCAGCCGGACACCGGCGAGCAGGCACTGGAAATTACGGATGCACTCGTGCGCTCCGGCGCGATCGACGTCGTGGTCGTCGACTCGGTCGCGGCCCTGACACCGCGCGCGGAAATTGAGGGCGAGATGGGCGACACGTTCGTCGGCTTGCAGGCGCGGCTGATGTCGCAGGCGCTGCGCAAGCTGGCGGGCAACATCTCAAAGACGAACTGCGTTGTCATTTTCATCAACCAGCTTCGTATGAAGATCGGCGTCATGTACGGCAACCCCGAGACGACGACCGGCGGCAACGCGCTGAAATTTTACGCCTCTGTCCGCATCGACATCCGCCGCACTGAGGCCATCAAGAACGGCAGCGAGATCATTGGTAACCGGACGCGTGCAAAGATTGTGAAGAACAAGGTCGCGCCTCCGTTCAAAGAAGCGTATTTCGACATCATGTATGGCGAGGGCATCTCGAAGTGGGGCGAACTGGTTGATCTGGCGGTGCAACTGGACATCATCCAGAAGAGTGGCAGCTGGTTCTCAATGGGCGATGAGCGCATCGGACAGGGCCGCGACAGCGTGAAGACCTATTTGCAGGAGCACCCGGACATTGCAGACAGCGTCGAGCAGCAGGTCCGCGAGAATATGTGGAAATTGCAGGGCGCGCATGCCCGCCCGCCTATCACGGCGGCGGCCAAGCCCGTGAGCGTCTCTGCGGACGATTTTAATGACGAGAAATGAGGCTCGAACGGCTCGAGGCCACGCAGCGGCCGGAGAAGCTAAAGGCAGTCTTTGATGGCGAGACGCTGACTGTCTCCGCTTCGCTTTGTGTGCAGTTTTCACTCTGCGCAGGCATGGAGCTGGACGAGGAGGCGTTTTCCACGCTGAAAGCCGCTATGGCGAAAGAGTCCGCGCGGGAGCGCGCGGTGCGTATCCTGACGGCCTCGGCGGTCTCGGAGCGCGAGCTGGAAAAGCGGCTTGTCCAGAAGGGGGTGCTTCCGTCCGACGCGGCGGACGCCGTCGCATGGCTGAAGGAGCACCGGTTCCTGGACGACGCGGCGACGGCGGCCCAGTTGGTGGATTCTGCCGTGCGAAAAGGCTATGGCCGCGCGCGGGTCAAAAACATCCTCTATGAAAAGGGAATCCCGAAGGACCTCTGGGACGAAGCGCTCGCGCGCATCCCGGCGATGGACGATGCCATCGACCGCTTTCTGGCCGCGAAGCTGCGCGGGCGGACGGCGGATGAGAAGACCATCAAAAAAACAATTGATGCGCTGCTGCGCCGCGGCTTTTCCTATGGGGAGATCCGCGACGCGCTGCGGCGTTATGAGGCAGATCTCGAAGATCTGGAACTGGAGGAAACAATGACGGAGGAACTGGAATGACGCATACGATCGGCATGATCTCGCTCGGTTGTGCCAAAAATCAGGTCAATGCCGAGCAGATGCTCTATCTGCTGCGGCAGGCCGGATATGAAATTCTGCCGGACCCCGATGGGGCGGAGCTGGTGATCATCAACACCTGCGGTTTCATCGATTCGGCCAAGGAAGAGGCCATCGACCACATTCTGGCCATGGGCGCGCTCAAGCAGGAGGGTCGCGTTGGGAAAATTCTCGTCACTGGCTGTCTCGCGCAGCGCTATCAGGAGGAGATCGTGAACGAGATGCCGGAGGTCGACGGCGTACTTGGCACGGGCTCGTATTACGACATTGTCCACGCGGCGAAGGAGATCCTGGACGGGAAGAAGTATGAGCGGTTCGACGACATCAGCGCGCCGCTGAACGAGCCGGGCCGCATCCTGACGACGCCGGAGCAGTACGCCTATCTCAAGATCGCCGAGGGCTGTGACAACTATTGCGCGTTCTGCATCATTCCGAAGCTGCGCGGCCATTACCGCAGCCGGAAGATGGAGGAACTGATCGCCGAGGCGAAGACGCTCGCCGAGGACGGCGTGAAGGAACTGATCGTCGTCGCGCAGGACACCAGCCGCTATGGCGAAGACCTCTACGGTGCGCGGAAGCTGCCGGAGCTGCTGCGTGAACTTTGCAAGATCGATGGCTTCCACTGGATTCGTGTCCATTACCTCTACCCGGAGGCCATCAGCGAAGAGTTGATTGACGTGTTCGCGACGGAGCCGAAGCTCGTCAAATACTTCGACATCCCGTTCCAGCACATCAACGATGAGATCCTGAAAAAGATGAACCGCCATACCGACGGCGCATACATCCGCAAGCTCGTCACGCACCTGCGTGAGCGCGTGCCCGGCGCAGTGTTCCGCACGAGCCTCATCACGGGCCTGCCCGGTGAGGGCGAGGCGGAATTTGAAGAGCTGTGCGAATTCTTGAAGGAATATAAGCTCGAACGCGTGGGCGCGTTCGTCTTCTCGCCCGAGGAGGGGACGCGCGCAGCGGAGATGGAATACCCGGATACGGAGATTGCGCGCGAGCGCGCGGAGCGCGTCGCGGAGCTGCAATCCCGGATCATGGACGAATATAACGATCACTGTCTCGGCGAGACGATGGAGGCTCTCTGTGAGGGCTATGACCCGGACGAGGGGAGCTATTTTGGGCGTACATACGCTGATTCGCCCGATGTGGACGGGAAGATCTGGTTCACGTCGGAGCAGCATGTCAAAACGGGTGACTTTGTGCGCGTGCGCATCGTCGACACGTATGATGGAGAACTGGTAGCAATTGCGGAGGATGATATTGATGACGACGGCGAGTAAAATTACATTGGTCCGGGTGGTTCTGATCCCGGTGTTTATGGTGCTGCTGCTTTGCAGCGGCGGGAATGACGCGCTGCGCTGGGCGGCGCTCGGCGTATTCGTGGTCGCGAGCATCAGCGATTTTGTCGACGGCTACATCGCGCGCCATTATAATCAGGTCACGGATTTCGGCAAGTTCCTCGATCCGCTGGCCGACAAGCTGCTGGTCACGGCCTGCATGATGATCTTTGTCGGCCAGGGCCGCATGGCCAGCTGGATCGTGTTCATCGTCATCGCACGCGAGTTTGCAGTCACCGGTCTGCGCCTCGTCGCTGTCGGCAACGGGCGCGTCATTGCCGCTGGTTGGAGCGGCAAGATCAAGACGTCCTGCACGATGGTCGGCTTGATCTTGATGATGGCCGTGACCGGCTCCGACACGCTCGATCTCGTCGTCAGCATCGTCATCCTTGTCACGACGGTCTATTCCGGCGTTGAGTATTTCTGCAAGAACTGGGACGTTCTGAATCTCAAGGCTTGACAGCATCGGCGCAAAATGCTATGATGTTGCAGTAATCATGTGAATATCGCGAAGAACGAAAAGAGTAACGCCGACTTTCTTTGACAGAGAATCCCCGCCATCGGCTGGAAGCGGAGAGCAAGGGCGCGGTGCGAAGTGCATTCGGGAGCGAAGGGGAGACCCCGTTGGCCGCGTCAAGGCCAAAGTGAGAAATCAGAGTGGAACCGCGAGTTTTTGACCCGCCTCTTGAAGTCTGTTCAAGAGGTGGGTTTTAATTTTCGCCGTTCGTGCCGCGGCAGCTGCATGCACGACAGCTCCGCATTTTTATGCAGCCATAAGTCTGGAGGAACCGTTTTTGCATATCATTGAGGACATTCGGGCATACAAACGAAACGATCCCGCCGCGCGCAGCGCGCTGGAAATTTTGCTGCTCTACAACGGTCTGCACGCGACGATCGATTACCGCATCGCGCACTGGCTGCACCGGCATGGATGCCGCTTTCTGGCGCGCGCGATCTCGCAGTGGTCGAAGATGTGGACGGGCATCGAGATCCACCCCGGCGCGCACATCGGCCGCCGCCTCGTCATTGACCACGGCACCGGCATCGTCATCGGTGAGACCGCCGAGATCGGCGACGACTGCCTGCTCTACCAGGGCGTGACGCTCGGCGGCACGGGAAAGGACGTCGGCAAGCGCCATCCGACGCTCGGCAACAACGTCATGGTCGGCTCGGGCGCGAAGGTGCTTGGACCGTTCAAGGTCGGCGACAACGCGCGCATCGCGGCAAATTCCGTCGTGCTGCGCGAGGTGCCGCCCAATGCGACGGTCGTCGGCGTGCCCGGCCGGATCGTCCGCCTCTCCGGCGAAAAGCTTGACCATATCCACACGCCAGACCCCGTCATGCTGGAGATCGAGGCGCTGAAAGCGCGCGTAGAGCAGCTGGAAGCGGCAAATTCGAAACAAACGGAAGGAGAATGAACATGTATCTGTACAATTCCGCAACGCATAAAAAGGAAGAATTCAAGACCCACACACCGAACCACGTCGAGATGTACACCTGCGGCCCCACAGTCTATCACTTTGCCCACATCGGCAATCTGCGCTCGTACATTATGGAGGATGTGCTCGAAAAATATCTGCGCTATGCGGGCTACAGCGTCAACCGCGTCATGAACATCACCGACGTCGGCCACCTGACCTCCGACGCCGACGAGGGCGAGGACAAGATGCTCAAGG
>ERZ827440.1949-NODE-1949-length-20129-cov-4.367889_pt1 | contig 20129 bp, 16 predicted proteins | sample MGYA00519774_ERZ827440 | MGnify/ENA primary metagenome ERZ827440 (study PRJEB31778, sample SAMEA3449302) | human gut metagenome | biome: human gut; feature: human-associated habitat; material: faeces | place: United Kingdom | collected 2010/2012 ... | reverse complement strand
GAAAGAACTTCCCTTGGAAACTGAAACAACCGTCGAGACGGTAGTATTGATGTCACGGGTCAAGGATTAAAAGTACATAAAAGCCTTTGAAATCAAGGGATTCCGAGAATAATGCCAGGAACAGGCTCATCGGCCGGAGTCCCTTTTTTATGTTCTCTGACAGTAGTTATGACTACTGGTTTTTCGGGGGGGGGTAACAAGAGAACTGCGTTATGCCCTTGGTGTAACAAGGGAACTACTGTTTTTCGGTATTTCGGAGGATGTGTAACAAGGGAACTGCTGTCATTAGAAATGCGAGTAAAATGCTATATTAATGTTGCATAGATGACTGCAATATGTTATAACATACTGGTAGATTTCTGATTTGAATTCAGGTGAGGTAAAAGATGAGTTTTGCAGAAGATATTAAAAAGATACGCCGAAAAGCTTTTTTGACACAGGAAGACTTCGCTAAAGAGATAGGAGTGTCTTTTGCTACCGTTAATAGATGGGAGACTGGAAAAGCAAAGCCTAATTTAAAGACGATGAAGTTGATCGATGATTACTGTAAAAAGAACAAGATTGATTTCGATATTAGCGAAGAAATTACTGATTGAATAAGGACGTGAATACATGAAGCATATATTAACATGCGTTGATCTCTTCTGTGGTGCCGGCGGATTGTCAAAAGGTTTCTTAGATGCAGGATATGATGTGGTCTTAGGTGTTGACTATGACGATGCCGCATTAGAAACATTTCGGAAGAATCATGGTCATGCAACAGCTATGAAATTGGATCTATACAATCATGAAAACCTTGATCAGATTGTAAAATTCTTGGACGAGAAAGGAATTCGCAATTTAGATGTTCTTGTCGGGGGACCTCCGTGCCAGGGGTTCTCTTATGCAGGAAAAATGGACATCAATGATAAGAGAAATTTTCTATATCTTGCAATGGTCAAACTGACGGAGCGTTTGAAACCCAAGGCGGTGCTTTTAGAAAATGTTTTAGCAATGATAGAGGCTAATGGCGGTGTTGGTGCAAAACGCGTAATTGAAGATTTTAAAGCTATAGGATACAACATGACACCGAAAATACTGTTTGCACCTGATTATGGCGTTCCACAGGTAAGAAGAAGAGTATTCTTTGTTGGAATAAGGGATTCAAAGAAAACGTTCGAATTCCCCACACCAACAGTTCAACCGGAGCAATACATAACGTGTGAACAGGCAATTAGTGACCTGCCCAGCCTGCAGACGGAGGACGGACAAATAATTCGAGGGGAAAAAGTTCAGGATTATATGACACCTCCTAATTCGTCTTATCAGGAAAAAATGAGAGAGAATTCCTCAAAGGTATACAACCATACAGGGAGTATTCCAATTGAAAAAACACGAAAGATGATTGCTCTTGTCCCGGAAGGAAAAAACTATCTTGCATTGCCTGATGAATATCGAGGCTTGTACAAATATCATGAGGCGCTAACAAGATATCATAGCAAGAAGCCTTCCCTAACAATTAACACTGGGCATCGCTCTCATTTCCATTACAAATGGAATCGTATCCCAACTGTTAGAGAAAGCGCAAGATTACAGAGCTTTCCAGATGATTTTATCTTTTTTGGAAACCAGTCTGATCAGTTTAAGCAGGTCGGTAATGCGGTACCTCCAATGCTCGGGCAGGCAATAGCAGAACAAATAAAAAAATATTTAACAGAAACTGAGGAATAACGAATGCCTTATAAAATGATTGACTTGTTCGCTGGATGCGGTGGCCTTGAGGATGGCTTTTTGCAGAGTGGACGTTATGAAGATGTGGCGGCTGTCGAATGGCTGCAGCCGCAAGTTAAAACATTGATCCATCGTCTGAAAAACAAGTGGAATATCACAGACGCTGAAGACCGTGTCATGTGCTTTGATATTCAGAAAGAGAATGAACTGTTCAATGGCTGGGAGGACGATTCTGTTTCTCCGTCAAGAGAGCTATTACCTAATGGGAAGAAAAGCAGATATAAAACTGGACCTTATGGCAAAGGTTTAGGCTTGGATCATTTTGTGAAAAAAGCTGGTGGCATCGATATAATAATTGGTGGGCCTCCGTGCCAGGCTTACTCTGTTGCGGGAAGAGTGCGAGATGAAAACGGCATGCGTGATGATTATAGGAATTATTTATTCGAACATTACTTGAATGTTGTGAATAGATATAAGCCGTTAGTGTTTATTTTTGAGAATGTACCAGGTATGTTAAGTGCTATGCCTGACGGCACTCCAATAACGGACTTAATAGAAAAGGGATTTGAAAGTATCGGTTACGAGATAATCAATGATTTAAAGAAGTATGCAAAAATAGATGCCAGCGAGTATGGAGTTCCGCAAAACAGAGAAAGATTAATTATTATGGGTATTCGTAAAGATGCTTATTCCAATCCCCAGGCTTTACTAAAGGATTTCTATGTCAACATACTCCCATCCTATAAGGTGGAACGGAAAATGACCGTTGAAGAGGCGATTGGTGATTTGCCTGCTTTGTACCCGATAATAAATGAAAATTCTTCTCCACGAAGAATCGGATACACAAAGGCAGGTTGCGACGTATCTTGGCACAGGGCAAGGCATCATAGTTTACGTGATGTTGAGATATATGGAATGTTAGCAGAGGATATAGCGTCTGGCAGAAACGAATACATTGATAGCAAAAGTCTCAGCAATCTTTACGAAGAACGTGTTGGAGCAAAGTCTCCGATACACAGGTATCATGTTTTGCGTAAAGATGAGCCAAGCACGACTATTATTTCCCATCTTGATCGTGATGGGAACAGATTTATACACTATGATCCCAAGCAATGCAGAGACATTACACCGAGAGAAGCTGCAAGGATTCAATCATTCGATGATGATTTTGAATTCATAGGAAATCAAACAGATACATACATCATGATTGGAAATGCAGTGCCTCCGGTTTTGGCCAAATGCGTTGCTAATGCTGTCTCGGTGGTGCTGGATAGATTAACGGGTGCATTATGATGACATACGCTACACGAAGTCTGATTAATGAATTAAGTCAGATTGTTGATACAAATAAATATTTACTTCTATCCGGATGTACAGGGGTTGGAAAAACATACTTAGCCACTGAGATTGTGAACAATTGTTTGAAGGCTGAGTACAATTCTCAAGGAAAACTCAGTGCTGGGAAAGATCTGTACGATTGTGAATTGGAGTTTGTTCCTATTCATCCTTCCTTCTCCTACGAAGACTTTGTCTCAGGAATTTCAATAGCGACTGAAGATGGAACGGTTATTTTTCGGCATGAAGACAAATTGCTACTTTCGCTATTGAAGAAAGCTAATGAAAGTTGGCGCTGTAAGGATGATAAAAAGTATTTTTTGATTCTTGATGATATAGGAAGAGGTGCTATCTCAGGAATACTGGGAGATGTACTTCCATTGATAGAGCCGCATGGAGAGTGTCCGTATAAAGTTAGGAATGAAGGCGAAGAAAGAGTCTGGTTATCTCCGAATGTGTATATAATTGCTACGAAAAGCACAACGATAGAATCGTTAGAACAATTTAATTATGGTTTCTTTCGGCATTTTTACGAAAGAAGTATAGAGAACGATTTTAAATACATGGACGATGATGCAAGTACTTCATACTCCGAGTATGACATATCTGCAAATGCTATGTATTACCGCGCAAGGCGGATCGTAACAGATAACCTTAGACATCGTTTTCAAATCTCCGCTTCTGAACGCGATAAATATGTTATAGGTCACGGAATATATAAGGCTGATGGGACGACAATGATTGCCAGATATCAAATTGTCCCGATGTTAAGGCAGTATGTTAAAGATGGTATTCTTGATAAAACAGCTAAAGCAAGCATTGATGCACTTCAAAAGTTGGTTGATGGCAAATACAGCAAAGATCTTAGTTTTGCAGATAATGAGAGAATTGTCATTAAGAAAAAAGACATTGATGCTACCATGTTTAAAAATCAAGGATTAACACATCAGCCTATGGTAAATCTTGTATCGCGCATAAAAGAACAGGGATTGATTGATGATTCGGATATTATACAGGGCATAATGTTTAATCCGCAAGTTCTGGTACGGAAAAAGGCCAAACTTGATAAGGTCGAACGAGTCTTTCCGAGTCCAGGATATTTGTATATTGAGCGTAAAAATAGAGATGTATACACCTATGGAACCACAATTGACAGCAAGGGTAAAGCAAAGCGACCGAGATTTTTCTACTCAGGCAATAAAGATGATGTTGTTGTGGTAGATGGGATTGATTATTCAATAGCATCAGAGATGCAGCCCAAAGAGTATACGCGTTGGTATGAAGATTTGGATAGCGGCAAAGATGAGAATGAAAGATATTCTTCATCCCCTAATTCCATGATGTTTCGAATTCTTAGAAGTTACTATCGAGCATTAGAGCAGCATTACTCATCGTACCTTGCCGAATACCCGGGAGACACTAATATCGAAAGACTAAAGGCTTACGCTGCGCAAGAGTACAGATGGCTTGTCTCAGAGTCAAGAAAGCTGCATCCTGAGGTTTCAGATGAGGCGGATGTAAATGCCAGGGCTAATGTTGAATTCCGAGATGTTATTTCGAGACTAACATTATTCTGGAAAAATATAGGAGAAACTATAACCGTTGGAGGACAATCCATTACGGTGGAAGGAGTGTACAAAGTGGATAATAGCAAAAAGTACGAAGAATACTCTCGAGCAATGGAGACTTTAGGCATTCATCAAATGATCATGCAAGGACCTCCAGGCACTTCCAAAACTTATTCTGCGAGAGAGTATCTTAAATACATGGGGCGTTCAGATGATTCTCAGCCGCTGACAGATGAAGCTCTTGATTTACTTCAAGTAAATAGCTACAGCAAAGATAAGCCTCTTTCAAAATGGGCAGAGCAGAACCCTGGAGAAACTCCAAAGATAGCGTGGGACATTGTTCAGTTTCATCCGTCATACGGATATGAGGATTTTGTTAGGGGCATAGAAGTAAGCACGGTTAAATCTGCTGATGGTGAAAAATCCTCGGTTTCCTACGACACAGTTAACAAGATTCTTGGAGAAATGGCAGAAGTTGCATCTCGCCCAGAATTTAAGGATACAAAGTTCTTCCTCGTGATTGATGAAATAAACAGAGCTAATCTCGCAACCGTCTTTGGCGAACTTATATATGGCCTCGAATATAGGGGAAAGAGCGTTGCAACCCCCTATATTGTTGAGAACTCCAACAAAGTAGTTTTACCGGATAATCTTTATATCTTAGGAACAATGAATACTGCTGATAAATCTATCGGCGGCATTGATTACGCTATTCGTAGACGATTCCTGTTTTTCTCCTTGCTTCCTAATAAAAAGATCATCTTAGAGTATAGAATTGACAAACTTGAGGACGCGGATGAAAGAACTGCACAGCAAGAAATAAATGAGAAGGCGGCTATCCTGTTTGATCGCATTGCAGAACTGTTTAATGCAGATAATTTGAATAACGAGTACTACAGGGACGATGTTCAAATCGGACATACTTACTTTTTGGTTTCTTCAGAAGAGCAGCTTTATCTGCGGTTCAGATATCAGATGATACCAATTTTGCGTGAATACTACAAAGATGGCATTTTCCAGTTTGATCGGCCGGAAGTCGAGAATGATGCATGGGCAGGATTATTCGGTTGCATTACGGGGGAAATTGATATCAATACTGATGAAGACAAAGTAAAAAATATATTTGAGAAACTCATAAAACCTGAGTAATGTAGAGGTTTGTCATGATTGAAGCTAATTACTGGGAGGAAGGCTCAAAACATCAGTGGGTGTATTATGCAAAAGATAATAGCTCACTTGAGGGTCTATCTGATAAAATAAATCTAGATGAGATACTATGTGCATCTGACGATGAATTAATCAATCTGGGAATAAAGAGAATAAACGGGCGGCTTTACTCGGGAAATTATGTCGGTGTATGCAGGCTGAAAGGCATTTCTGGAAAGGCGTTGGTATCCAGCGACGGGCGAGAGGTAATTTTAAAAGTTGAACCTCGATTCCCTATCTCTGTTGTCGAGATGCTCAATTCTCTCCGTGATGATGATGAATTCGAACATTACTTAGCACCTCAAACAAACAGGTTGAATGAAGCAAACAGGGAGATTGCGGATTTACAGGACAACGAGCTTTTTCATTTCTTTGACGATGAAGATCCTATTTTCCTTCAGGATAATATCGCTAAGGAGAGCAGTATCATCACAGCAAGTGTTTTTATTACAATGTTAAAAGCACTCTGCAGCAGACCTTTGATGGGGAAAATGGTTCGAAACGAGCAAAACCTCGTCGGAAAGGCAAAAGGAAAAATTGTCTTTAGCAAAAACATAAGATTCAATACGCTTAAAGGCCGTGATGATAGAATCTATTGCAGGTATCTTCAGTATTCGGAAGACATCTTGGAAAATAGAGTATTGAAGGCAGCATTACATAAAGCAGAACTTTTTTTAAACCGTTATTTTGGATCGGCATCTGGTGACAAAAATTCATTTAGGGACATGATTGCATATAGTCGCAAAGCACTCTCCCATGTGACATATACAAAAATCTCAAGACTGGATTTAAACAAAATTAAAACTACGGGAGTGTATGTATATTACAAACCGGTAATAAATGCAGCAAAAATGGTCTTAAATGAGATTACTCTTGAGGCAAACGGCAGTTCAGCCGTAACGAGTTATGTTGTTCCTTATGCTATTTCGATGGAAAAATTGTTTGAAATGTATGTGAGGGCATACTTTAAACGTGCTGGTGTACTGTCTTTTACTTCGAGCGAGCCGGGAATAAGAATCTCTCAATATGATGATAAAACCACCGTATTAAGAGAAAAAAGCAAACTATATGCAAATTATATAGGCGGAAATATTAAACCGGACATTATTATATATGACTCAGAAACAGGTAACTATATTGTATTTGATGTCAAGTATAAGGATTCCATGAGTTCAAGATACGCTCGTCCGGATAGAATGCAGATTTTAGCGTATGGATTAATGCTCGGCTGTGATAATGTTGGGAACATCTTTCCAACACAGGATGGAACAAACAATGTTTATTATAAGCGCAATGAGATCAATAGCAACGAAACAAGAACTCGCTACTATAATCAGCTTGAGGTTGCTATAGATTCTGATTGGACTTTTGAGATTACTCAAAAGGATGATGCCATGAAGATGCGAGTAATGGAGTATTTGAAAAGGTTACTTGCTGTTCAATAGAGTGTTGAAAGCAACTGAGTAGAAAAGAGGTTTTAAGATGGCAAGTTGTACAACGGAAAACTGGACATTAGAGAGTCTGGCTTCTGCTTTGCAGGATATGCATAAAGATAATAAAAGAATAGCTGTTCCGATGTTTCAGCGTGGAAAGCGGTGGAACAGTCAGCAGCAGAGAACCTTTATAGATTCTCTGATAAAGGGATTCCCGGTTGGCACTATGCTGTTCTACGAAACCTTTGACAATGGAAAGCAGACATATATTCTTGTTGATGGACTTCAGCGAGGAAACAGCATCAAGAAATACATGAACAATCCTACTGAGTTCTTTTATGATCGGAACATTTCTGACGAATTCTGTCAGGAAATTCTTCAAATTGTAAATGCCAACGTTACCGAGAATTATGGTGTAGTCAGAGGTCTTCTCACAGAATTTATTAAGAAACAGAAGACATTTAAGAACCTTCAGTACTATATGCCTGCAAAGGAAATCGCAGATCGCTTTTCTGCCGGAGCAGAACCTATAGGAGCACTGATTGAAGTTATAGCGAAGTTCTTCGATGAACGCCAGGCTCTTTACGATCAGATTGCACTTACCGTGATTCCGGTTATCGTATATCACGGGGAGGAAGAAAACCTTCCGGAAATCTTCGATCGCATCAATTCGCAAGGCACTCCCTTGGATCAGTATGAAGTGTATGCAGCTGCATGGCCTGTAAATCAGCGATTCAAAGTATCAAATACAGAAATCGTAGAGTGCGCAATAAAGAAATATGATGCATTCATTGAAGACGGTTTTGTTATACACGGTTACAATCGGGAGGCGATGAGGTCTTCTAAAGAAGTCAATGCATTTGAATATTTGTTTGGACTCAGCAAATATCTGGTTTCCAAATACGACATACTCGGTTTTAATAAAACACTTCCAGATGATACAGTTAACCCGTTGGGATTTGAACTGGTAAATGCCTGCTTAAACGATACAGATCGTATCAAGACTCTTTATCAGAATATATACGCTATTGATAACATTGACAGCTTCGAGAAGGCTTTATATAGTGCAATCGATTTTGTCGTGGACTCAGTGTCGGCAATAATTCGTTTTAAAGGAAACAGTCGCAACGGAACGAAGCTGTTTCATTCGAAGTACCAGATTCTTTCCATGATCTCAACGACATTTAAGGAGCTGTATTCCAACGGTGATTTTTCACATGTATCTGATTCCTGGGGTGAGCGAAAGGTACTGATTGCAAAAAATCTGAGACTCTATTATGTGTACGATATTATCACCAACTACTGGAGTGAGGGTGGTACCGGGAAAATACATAGTGCTGCAAAGCCAAATCGTTATGCAATTGAGATTTCCCCAAGGGCTTGGCGAATAGCGCTTGATGCCTTCTTTGAAAAGTCTATGTTCAGGACAGAAAGCAGACAGATTGCGAATCCAAAGAGCGAGGAGTATGTTCTGCTTAATTGCATTTATCTGAACACTTTCACGGCAATGGATCAGTTATCTATAAATAAGTTCGATGTCGAACATATTGCACCGAAGGAGCAGATGAAGAAGCTGATAGCATCCACATCTGGTGCGGGTCTTCCTGTCAGTTGTATAGCAAATCTTTGCTATCTGCCGGAGTATGTGAATCGTAGTAAGAGGGACCGCAACTTCTATCAGGATACAAAATATTTACAGCATATCAATCTTGATGAGGTGGAAAGAAAATATAGCTTCACTACACGAGATGATCTTGAGTGGATGGATATGCCTTATGACGGTCCAGGGGATTTTGACGAGTTAAAAGAATTTTATTTTGACTTCTGCAACAGCAGATTTGTTATTCTGAAGAAACTATTCTGCGAATCAATGGGTATAGACTACGAGGCTATGAATGCTCAGCTTGAGAAAAAAATAGAAGTTCCGGAGCAGATTTCAACTCAGCCTGTTACACGCTCAAATAATTTTGTTTCAGAATGTGTGGATAGAGTGAATTCTAAATTGGGACTTCATTTGCAGAAAGTGAGCAGAAGCGCATTTGTTAGTGATGATGGATCAAAAGGATTTGTTTTCTGCGTTTCAAAAGCCTATAAGCAAGGAAATCGAGAAAAATACTGGTTTGGATATCGCAGGAATCCATTAGATGATATTCAAAACTGTCGGGAAAAGTTCATGGTTTATGGCTGCCGAGATGCCAAGGAAGTTCTTGTGATTCCGGTGGATGTCGTGGAAGGAACAACTTCTTCATTGAACTACTCCACGGATGACGAGGGTCAAATTTCACATTGGCACATTGTTTTCTTCCGGGATAACAGCGGTCATATGACTCAGCTGCTTTCAAAACCGGATTTACAGGAGATCGAAGTTAATCAATATAAGATCTGATATTGGGAGGAAATGCTTATGGCCACAGGCCGTTCATTCGCTGAATTTGTAAAGGATAAATGCTATAACGGCTTGTACCAGACCGCTGAAGAATATGTAAATGAGAACTGGGAGTCGATGAACCTCTATACCCGGAACGTTCACCGTGTAGGGTATGCAGAGATGATCGATGCCACCATTGAAAGAGTATATGTTCGGGATCTTCCGGGGATGCGAGTTGCCTTTGAGATCGGCATGCAGCTTGAAATCGATGTCAAAGAGGGCGATTATTACTATGACGAAAGCGACCAGTGTTATCCTTGGATCCGTGTATACTGCGAGGGCGATCTCGCCTGCGGACTGGATGATTGGGAAATCATCCGTGTCGAACCGTACAGTAAAAAGAGTGCGCCTCCCAATTCCCTGTCTGATGCTCTTATCCCGTTTATCCCCTATGATCAGCTTGATAAGGTCGCTACAGAATTTCTGAAGGACCATTATAAAGATGAGCTAAAAGTCACGCCATATGGACAGCCTCCGGTCATGGTCGATCCGCTTGTATTGGCGGACAGCCTGGGACTGACGGTCAAACAGCAGCGTATCCGAGAGGATGCGTCCGTGTTCGGCCAGATCTATTTTGTCGAGACTGAAGCAGAGATGTTCGATGCCAATGAGGGTAAAACGGTTCCGATGACCATCCCTGAGAAGACTATCGTATTTGACCCGCAGATGTATCTTCTACGCAATGATGTTGTATAAATAAAGTTGACACCTTATTCTCAAGGAATTCATGTATAATAAAAGAGAATAAGGAGGAACTCTCAATGTCACGAACCCAACGTAAATACGACCAGGAATATAAGATCCAGGCTGTCAAACTTGCCAAAGAAATCGGCGGTGCTAAGGCAGCCAAAGAATTAGGTATCCCAGAAGGAACCATCCACACATGGCTGAAAGCAGTTAGAGCAGGCACATTGGATATTGGCGACGGTGCACATACTCCGGAAAGCGCGATGAGTCTTGCTGAGGAGCTTGCCATGCTCCGCAAACGCGTTAAAGATCAGGACAAAGAAATCCGGCGTCTGAAAGAGGAAAATGAATTTCTCGAGGAAGCAAGCGCTTTTTTCGCAGCCAGCCGTCGGAAGTCAGCAAGAACCAAAGAATGATGTTCATTGCCATAAAAACGAAAGACGGCGTGATTAAGGGAAAACTCTCATTCTATTGCCGGATGCTTGGCGTCAGCCGCCAGGGTTTCTACAAATATCTTGCTATTAAAGATCGCCCTTGGAAATATCAGGATCTTGCTGATGCCATGAGAGTGATCCATGCTGAGGATGAATGCAATGATACCTATGGACGTATTCGCATGTACCAAGCACTGCTCCTTAAGAATCCGACGGGAATCAAGATCCCCAGTGAACGAACCGTTTACAGGGTTATGGATGAAATAGGACTTGTCCATCGGCCAAAGCGCAAGCCAAATGGCATTACCAAGGCTGATCGGGAAGCACGTAAGTCAGATGATCTTCTGAAGAGAGAGTTCAAGGCTGATAAGCCACTTGAAAAATGCGTAACTGATATCACAGAAATCAAGGCAAAAGATGGAAAACTGTATGTTTCAGCCATCTTCGACTGCTTTGATTCCAGCGTTCTGGGACTGGCAATGGAAACAAACATGAAGGCAACTCTGTGTGAGCATACACTGGATAATGCCTATCTGGCGCATCCTGATCTGCGAGGTGCCATTGTGCACTCCGACAGAGGAAGACAATATACCAGTGAAACCTACCGTCAGGCGCTTTCTAAATATGGCATTATACAAAGCATGAACAGTGATGGTGGCAGGTGCCACGATAATGCTCGATGTGAAAGCATGTGGGCCAGAATGAAAAGCGAGCTTCTCTATGACCGCTACAATACGGAAAGCCTGACCACGGATGAACTGAAAGTTCTTATTTGGAGATATTTCATCAGTTACTGGAACAACAGGAGGATCTGCTCTGCCAACGGTGGGCTTCCTCCTATGATTAAGCGTCAGAGATACTACCAATCTCTGGGCCTGGCTGCATAGGAAATGATATCTTTGAGATAAATGTGTCAACCAATATTGACAATATCAGTTTGGGATAGACGAAAAGAAACGGCGGCTCTGAAAATCAAAGCCGCCGCAAGAAATAGATGCATGGCAATTTGTCTGCTATACGACGGCTTTTTCTTTGCCGTCGTCCGGCAGATTTTACATTTACTGGTAAGATGCAGTATCAGCCTCTTCTTGTGTTATCTGACCATCTGATACAGCCTTTTCAATCGCATCGTCCAATTCCTCCTGAGTGGCAAAATCACCAATGTGGAAAGAACTCCCGTCGCTCCGAACAAAATTCGCCCCATAGACAGAGACAATATCTTTGCCATCCGGGGGGATCTGTGCATAGCCGATACCCTCGTCGTTATCTTTGGAATACAATGTGCCAGATTTGATCTCGTCCAAGATTTTCTCGTACTCTGCGATTTGGGCATTTACGCTGTCTTGTGTCCATTCATGGAAAACGCCCTGCCCATCATACCAACCATCTCCTGTGCCAATAAGAGCCTCAAGTTCGGTTTTTTGCGTGGCTATCCAATCTTCATATTCAGAAGCAGTCCACCAGTCGATTTTGGGAATTTCTTTTTCATATTCAGATTGCGGCATCCAGCTATTACCATCAAGGCTGAACTGTAAGCCATTTTCCCCGGTTCGGCACAAGACTTCTTTCTCCAAGGAAATGGGAGGCTCGGCTTCGGTTTGATGTTGAGCTGCTGCGGCTGTGCCGAAACCGACAAGGCTAAGCAGTAACAAACTTCCCAGCCCGATACCAAGTAATTTTTTTGTTCTCATAAGCAATACCTCACTTTCAAAAAATATAGTCGCCCCTTTTGGGGACGACTATATCATATCAAAGCGATTTGGATTTAATTTGCAGGGAATGTGGATTTTTGATGGAGTTACCTTATTGCTTTTTCGGAAGTCTCAGCCAGAAACACACACCATTTTCGGTGTTCTTGATACCATATTCTGCATTATGATTTTCAAGTATTCCTCGGACAATATACAGACCTAAGCCGGTGCCACCGGTTGCGCTATTCCTTGAAATGTCTACGCGATAAAACGGTTCAAACAAGTGGCAAATCGTAGTTTCTGGAATTTTAACACCAGTATTTTCGATACTACAGCTTATTATAGTATTAGTTTCAGTGACAGTAACAATGACTTGCTCGCCATCTGGTGAATAGCGTATAGCATTTATTAGAATATTTTGAATAGCTCGTTCCATTTCCGCCCTATCCAAAGGGCAACTCACTCTATCTGGTATATTTATGTGTAGGGATAGTTTTTTCTCTGAAATAAAATCTGTTAGTTCTGCAATCACTGTACGGAGTAATTCTGCAAAATCAATATTTGCAAATTGTATAGAAGTTTTATTTTTTTCAATTCTGGAAATATAGAGAAGTTCTCTTATAAGAACTTCCATTTTTTCCGTAACAGCTAAAGAGCGTTGGAGATATTTGGAGTGATTTTCATAGCCAACCACACCATTCAACATTCCCGATAAATGCCCCTTTAGAACAGTAAGCGGCGTTTTTAATTCATGGGACGCAGCACCAAAGAAGTCCATTCGCTGACGTTCTAATTCTCGTTCTTTTTCAATATCTGTTTTAAGCTGTGCATTTGCTTCTTGCAGTTCCAACATGGAGTGTGAAAGTGAGTCGGACAAGCAATTCAAATTATGAGCCAGACATCCCAACTCGTCAGATCGCGTTTCATCGCACCGCCCCGAAAAGTCAAGACTTGCCATTTGCTTTGAGGTGGCACTCAATTTTAGAACAGGCCGAGTAATAAAACGAGAATAGAACAAGGCACACAATATTGACAGAATAAACACCATGACGATAACATAGGGAAATGTAGACAACAACACTTCCGTTGATTGCCGCACAACATAAAGGTCTGTTATCACAACGAGCGTGTAGGATGCCCCGTTTTTCAATGAAAACTGGTAAGCTTTTGTATCTTTTTCCGTCGATACTACATTCTCATCTGTTGTATTGCTACCGTCAAATGTAACATAACTATCGGCTGTAACCATGTCTTGTTCAGTCGTAACATTCGAGGGATAAAGAGTATTGCCATATTCGTCATCAAGCCAGACCGTTGACCCTGTTTGAATTTCAAAGTCGGATATAGCTTTTATGCACTTGTCCAGATTATCATAAGTAGACAGGGTATCCAGCAACTCTAAAGATTGTGCCTCTGCATTTCGGTTTAAGGTATCTAAGTATGAGGATGGCATAATTTTTAAGATACAGAAAAAAGTCCCGCTGCAAGCAGATACAAGTAGCACAAACGTAATGAGAAAGACTTTTCCCGACAGTTTTTTCTTAATTGCTTTTATCAATTCTATATCCCACCCCTCTAATCGTTTCTATATAATCTACGTTTAATTTTTTCCTTAGATTTTTGATATGGCTGTCAACAATACGGTCTTCAACATAGGTATCAAAATCCCATAGCCGATCAAGTAGCATTTGTCGTGTAAATACTCGACCTTGATTTTCAAGTAAAAGGCGAAGTAAATCAAATTCTTTCTGCGTTAATATAACTTCTTGCTCTTTACAATACAAATGGAAACCCTCAATATCCATGCGTAAATCCTTATAAATGATAATGTCCTTATCAATGTTATCTTGTAAACCACGACGTAGAATAGCAGCAATTTTACAGAGCAGAATTTTGGGCGAAAAGGGCTTTGGAATATAGTCATCAATTTGTTGTTCAAATCCTCGCAACTGGTTTTCTTCATCCGAAAGAGCTGTCAGCATAATAATGGGAACTTTTGACTTTTGCCGAATAACCTCACACACACCATAACCATCAATCTTAGGGAGCATAATATCCAATAATACGAGGTCAATTTCTGAATTGAATTTAGCAATTCCAGCAACACCATCAGAAGCAATAATTACTTTATATCCAGCGTCAGTCAAGTAATTATTCAATATTTCTTGAATATCAATATCATCTTCGACGACTAAAATATTTTGCATAAGCCAACCTCCTTTTTTAAAGAATAGCATATAAAAATGAATTTCTGATGGAGAACTAAATGAACCACATCACCGTAGAACTAAAATCCGGTGTCAGCATCGACGTTGATGCATGACTCCATAGACGCACGAAGGCTCCTCACCACTGGATAATCTCCGGTGATGGGGAGCCTCTCTTTATTTAGTGTATGTTACAATTCCAGACAAATCTCCATCTGAATGCTTAGATTTTATAGAGTATTCGATATGGAAACTGTCTGTTAACGGATTTATTAACAAGGCTGGTCCTAACCATTTCTTTTCTTTTGCTCTTAAAGATCCAATAGAAAATTCAAACTCAATATCGTTGCTTTTAGCTTTAGGCATTGCAATATACTTTGTTATCTCCCTGCCATAATCATCTGAATTATATCGAGGATTTCCGTTAATTCCAGCACCACTGAACTGAGCTCTCACTGATGCCTGACTTTCAGCCAAACTATCTGCTAAAGTGTATGATATATCGGTATCATAAGAAATATCTGATGATTCAGGCATCATCAAAAGTTCCTTTATAACATCTTCTTCATAAATCAAACCCTCTAAGCCTCGCATATCTGGATTTATGAGCTCCTTCGATGGAATAATCACTTCTACAACACCTTTATTTATCTTAACGTGTACATCTACATCCTCATCGTACACTTTAGATGCATTTTCAATTGCAAGTGGTATAAAAAACAATCCGTCAAAAGTCGTCGCATACCAATCCAGCATTCGCACACGATGTAAATTATATTCAAGCATCATGATACTATCATATTTGTTCTCCTCGTCTTTCGTCCCCTCATAAGAATATGATGACATTAAATCATATTTTCTTTCTAAGTTTCCAATATTGAAAAAATCTGTATCTTCATATATATCTATTCCAAGATAATTTTTGCACAAATCTATTATCGTATTTCTATCCTCATCCTTGATATGTACCCTCTGTAATTTGAAAAGATTTAATTTCAAAGAGCTAGTGACAGGAGTTAGAACTGAGCCATCTTTTCTAATAATAGCAGTTGCATTGCTTGTCTGTTTCTCATCTGCATTACTTGCCTCTTCTGTATTTAGGAGTTCAGATGGTTCTGTAATTTTCATACTTCTGATTTGTTCTACCAGCTTCAAAGATTCGTCTAATATTTGTGTTTTGTGCTTAACAAAAGAGACTGAATTTGATACCTCAATCGGGTGAAGCATATTAGAAATAGAGCCGTCATCATAACAACCCAGACGTAAATCTGAAAAACCTGTTTTAACACGCTTTCCATTTTCTAATATGTTTTCGACAGTATCTTGTATTACCCCTTTTATATATCGTTTTATCTCTCCCTTACTTTTCCCATCTTTTAATGAAAATGGGGTCAATCTTCGACTTGCAATGTCAAAAGGCATATCCTCTGGTGCGCCATAATCAGCATTTAAAACACATATTACATTGTCCCATCCTACAACATGAGTAGCATATCCTAATTCAAGCATTACATTAGGATTCGGCATATATTTTACTTTCTTGTTTCCATCTTTATCAGTTGCCTCATATCGACATACAGCACTAACGTCAGCAACAAAAATATCGCAATCGTCGATTTTTGAGAAAATAGTCTGCGCAATATCAGGTGAACCAAATTCTCCTTTTGTATCACGGTCAGCTTCAATATCGACTGTATCTCTCAGTAAACGAACTGCATCTTTTATACTATCCTGAATTATGTTTCTAGTCTCACTTCCCGGCAAATCAGATTGCCAAGAATAAAAAATTGTAATCTGAGAATCACTCACATTACCGCCTCCTATCTCCGTTATCTATTCCACTGCCTGCTACTCCTTCGAGTATCAAGTGAGCTGAACTGCGGTCGGCTCTGACAACAATCCTAGTGCCTCAACCTCTGACATCTAATCCGCAGCCTAAACCCTACCGCATTTTTCACCGTTTCAATTCCGGTCATGCAGACTGTCCGGTAGATAAGTTCTCATACAAGAAAACCGGACTTTTCGCAAGGCTCCCGTGATGGTGTTAACCTCGCAAAAGGCCCAGAAATACGCCACTTTTTGGTACTTATTTATCTTTCTTAGACATCAAACAAACCGTCTCAACATGCCATGAGTGTGCAATAAAGATGCACATCCCTTGGCTTTTTCGTTAAGCCTTGGATTTAAAATGATGCAACAGTCCCCTATCGGACTGGCAAAAATAAGCATGGTGCAGCACTTTGCCCCTGCCATAGAAAAAGATTAGATTTGTTTTTGAGATACAGGTCTGACTGACCTGCGTTTGATTTGTGTTCTGCTCTTTCTCTATGGTACTCTCCTGTCTGTATAACTTCTAGGATATTGTACCACAGATTGTTTGTTTCGGAAATTGCTTTCCTGAAAAATGGGCAGAAGAAAACCTCCAAATCTTTGGGGACTTGGAGGCTTGATTTAAAGATTACTATTTTTTATGCTTGCCCCTCACGACAAACCCTCAAATAGACTGACAAACCCTCAACAACTTTGATTATCCTTTATATAATCCTTGTATCTTCCACGGTATAAGAACCCAAGTCCCATTGTTTTTCCAAGGATATCCCACGTTTCCATCTTCTTGTTGATATGAACATCCAAATTCAAAGTGTTCAGTATGAACAATATTATTGCTTTCCCATTTGACCAATACAACTATTTTAGTTAGCGCAAGCGCACGTTCTTCTATTTCTTCCAATTCATACGAAATCAATTGTTTGTGTTCGAAAAGCTTTCTGCATTCTCCAGCTCGCTTTTTGTCAGAATGCTCATATGAAAAAACATTTTTGAACCAAACAGATAATACACCATAATTATGGCTACTCCAAGCATTAAAAGCACTAATTAGCGGTAATAGGTATGGAAAATCCTTACATTCTTCGATTGTTGGTGTGGCGGAAATAGTTTCTCCGATTTTAATATCTCGCTTGACCCATTTTTGTATTTCTTGCCTATCAATAGCGTTTTGCCGCATCTTTTTTAATGACTCTGAAATAGGTGGCGGATTACACTCTTTTTCAAATTTTTGCTTTCTGGCACCTTCACTGTCTTTCATATTTATCCAATCTGCCAAAGCAAACATTAAAGATATACATTTACAAGAAACATACTTGTTAGCATAATTTAGATCTCTACCATGCAAAATGCCATTACGATAAGGCAATCTGATTTCTTCGTGGTTTGTTTTATTTCTTCCCTTGTTAAATATATCCTTTAATTTTGTCAAACCATCGCTACAACCCACTAAGCAATCCCATGCTGAAACATCGGTTCCTTCAGCGAAAAAGCCTTTGCTTTTAGTGTAATCGTTAACTGCACCATCAATAATTATCAAAAATAGAGGTATGCTCGCATGATAACGTTCAGCAAAATGATCGTCAAATGCGCATTTAATTAATTCATATCGTTCCCTAAATGGTTTGGCTTTGTTCTTTAAACAATGCATAATATCTTTTACATCGGTTTGGTAGTATTGAATTAAAATCTGTTCACCGGCATCAAGCCCATCTGCTTCATATGCTTTAACTGCTTTTTCCATAAGAGACATATTCATTGAATCATATGCACACCATCCTGCATCGGAGAAATATTTATTAAAAGATTCAATTAAACGAATCATATTCGACAAACTTGCCTCTAATTCTTTAATTTGTTGACGTTTTTCTTTAGGTAAAAATACAGATAGCCATTTTGATGCTTCTATGTCATCCTGCAATTTTATAATGCTATGTAAGTTGTTATTTGACATTTGTAATCCTCCTTTCGGAAAAATCAAGTAAAAATGGTGAGGCTCCGAGGATTCAAACCTCGATCTTCCCCTTCATAAATGCACCCCAGGTAAGCGATGTACTTATGAAGGGGGATGCTTTACCGTTAAGCGAATGCCCCATTTTTACTAATCAATTGAGCAGCTTAGCCACCTCTTGCTCCCAATCCATATTCATCAATTCGGGATATAATAAACCAATAAAATGCTTTACTTTTTTTGCCGCTCTTAAATGAGAACTCGGCTCTTGAAAAGGCTTGATTAAGTCGATCAAGTTTTCTCTATGAGTTTCAATAATAGTATTTATGTCATACTGGCTATTACTAAAGATAAATTTTGCAACATTGTAGGCATCTCTTGAAAATAAAACTTGGTCATCAAATGTGAGAGAATCCAAACCATTGGGTGCGTTCAACCTTGGATTGTCTGCAGTTTTTATTAAAGTACATTTATTTTTTAAGGCAGCAGAAGATTCTCCATTATGAACTATACAATTCCGAATTAAACGATAGTATTCACAAATAACGATATCAATGCCATTTTGAATACTCGAAACGGCTATATTCAGTGTCCAATCCAACCACTCGTCGTCTTTTGTTTTTATGCTTTTTGTGACATTAGTGGGAGAAGCTTAAATGATTTAAGAAAATTCTCAAAACAACTGCTTTAAATTTACACAAAACTTAAAACGCAGTCAAGTTATCCACCATTAGCAAAAATGAATTGTGGAGTATTTTCATTTAATTTTATTAAGTCGTTTTTCAACCTCTGCGAATTTATGCCTTATAATACATAATTTTTTATAATTATCATAAAGCGACCAAACAAACAAAATGATAGTTAACACAAAAACTATTGTACAACCATTCCAGTTAATAGTCATATCTTCTCCATCTAGTACATACCCGGCGATAACCGTGATAACCGAAATTGGAGTCAATGATTTAATTATCGCTAATTTTTCCTTTATCAAGTCGTAAGATGCTTGATAATCAATAATCAAATTTTCATATTCCTGTTTAGTTGGGCAATATGCATATTTTCCATCTTCTATATCATCAAGGAAATCATCAAATCGTAATCTTCCATATGCTTTATATGCATACCTTAAATCATAAATTGCAACGCTTCCAACAAGCAACTTTAATAAACTATATTCAAACAACAAATGCAGAATACTTACATCAATGCAAACACTGATTATAAATTGCAAAACTACAAATACAATTATCTGCTCAGTTAATTTTTTTAATCCAATATGTAATGTTACTCTAAATGTCATTTTTTTATTTTTATCATTTTCTTGATACACACTAATTCCTTTTATTATAATACCAATTATTATAAATAAAATTAATAAAATTATGCATTAAAGGAAACCTTGGTAGTAATATAGAATAACTATTCAGGTTTCCTTTTAATATTTAGGATTAGTTTTGATATTTATTGTAAATTTAATAATTATATGGAAAACGATACCATTAAGCTGAAACCTATTGATTTATAATTAAAATAAAGGCACAATAATAAAAAGGGGAATTTTTATTATTTAAGATAAGAATTTTATTAATGGGGGTAAATAAATGAATAAATATAAATCTATTATTATAAAGAGAGGTCCAAAAGGTTGG
>ERZ827440.1948-NODE-1948-length-20144-cov-16.826522_pt1 | contig 20144 bp, 25 predicted proteins | sample MGYA00519774_ERZ827440 | MGnify/ENA primary metagenome ERZ827440 (study PRJEB31778, sample SAMEA3449302) | human gut metagenome | biome: human gut; feature: human-associated habitat; material: faeces | place: United Kingdom | collected 2010/2012 ... | reverse complement strand
AGAGCGGGACTCGGATCGGACGACGGGGGGCAGCCCCGGTATTGAGGGGGCGTTTCCCTTTGCGCCATGGAGATCGGAGCTCCCAGTGGCGCTGCCCGAAGAGGTCGACAGAACCGGATACCAGATCCAGGTGGAAATACGGGATCGAAACCAGTTCGGAGTCCGGTTTGCCCGGTCTGCGCTTGGGCGGAGCCCCGGTCCCTTCGTCCGCTTCCAATTCAAGCATCATCAGCTGCCCGTTTGCATCGAATCGGTACATCTATGTGACCTCCTTCCCGCAGTTTTCCGTTTCGCCAAATACATCAAATAAAAGCTGCGGCGCAAGCGGTCCGGCGAAGTCAGCAAGGAGAAAAATGCGCTTGCGACGCTGCGCGACGCCCCAAAATTGTGCGTCCAGACAGCGCCATGCAAGAGAAAACCCACCGCCTGCCGTGAGCTCACCGGCATCGGGCCATGCGTAAGGATAGGGACTTGGGATAAGCTCATTGGGAAAGCATATCCGCACGATCTCCTCCAGCACGATCCGAAAATCCTCGTATTTCGGTGTCCCGCTTGAAAAAGCACCCGGCACATTCTCCCAACACATCCAGCGTGGCCGTATGTTGACGCTCTCCCGACCACGGGCTTTCTCTGCCAACCGCATTTCGCGCACGATACGCATCTGCTCCATAAAAAGGCCGGAACGCGCCCCCGCAAGACCTGCCCTTGCGCCGGCAACAGACAGGTTTTGATTATTCCGAATTCGGAATAACCAGAATTATGCCGAAGAAATAGTTATTCCGAAGTTGCTGCATCAAGTCCCATAAATCCTGGACTTTCCACAAAAACATCGGAATAACAAAAGCGTCCGCCAAACCTGTATAATGAGAGCGCAGGCAACACAGCCTGCCATCAAAGATACAGGAGGAGGACTATGGAAACGATTGATTTGGTTGCAACCGCTACGCAAATATTGGAACTTTTATCTGACCAAGGTATAAGCGGCAAAAGTCTGCACGCATATACCCACACCGGCATTGGCTGCGTCATCCGCCACTTTCAAGCAAAAGGTATTCTTTGCGCAGCCCCTGAAATGTTAGATGCATTTTTACTTGAACAGCGTGAATTTTTTGATCAAGGGGCATTTTCGGTCTGGAAGTGGAGACTGCTCCGCAGGGGATGCGAACTCTTAAAACATTGTGCAGAAAAAGGCTCAGTGGATCTGCCGCCGTTGTCCCCTTGGATGCCTGCATTGCGGCGACCACGACAAAGCATCTGGAAGGACACACCAACTCCAGAGCAGCTTGCGGATTTGGATAACATTTACGCGCTGGTCTGGAGAACCAACAGCGCGATGTTGGAACTTGGCCTTACTGACGCAACAGTTGGCCATTACAGGAACGAAGGTCTGGCGATCATCTTGAATCGACACTATGAATCTGGGACAGATCGATTTTCGGGAGAAATTTTGGATCAGATCGTTGCAGAGAAACGGATTCAATATGAGTACGGGCAAATTGGCAGAGGCTCATATCAAAACTTGCGCAAGGCTGCGTATTGGATACAAGAGATGCACCAGACAGGTCATATTACTTTGGCGAAGGTTCCAAACTGGGGGCAACGGGAACTTGTTGAGCCGTTCAACTCACTTTTAAGAGAATTTTGTACACACACCAAACAAAGCGAAAGCATGGCTGAGACTACACGCAATGTCGCCAGGAGCGCTATACGTCGGTTCTTGTTTGAAATGGAGGATCATGGGTTCCGCTCTTTGGCGGATTTCACTCTGATAAATGTAAATGGGTGTGTTACCAGTTTTGCAGCGCATTACGCCGGTGGACTTGGTTCAGCAATTTCTTCTGTGCGGCTGTTTCTGAGATTTTTATTTGAACGTAACTTGACAATCACTGACCTGAGTCAGTCTCTGCCGGAACTTATGGCAACCCGAAAAATGTTCCATGAGGGCTTTACTGAGGATGAACTGGAATATCTGCTGGAACATCCGGACAGGACTACGGCCATTGGGAAACGGGATTATGCCATGATGGTACTGGCTGCGCAGAGCGGTCTGAGGGCCTGTGACGTTGTTCGGCTGGAACTGGGTAGCATTGATTGGAGGGCGAGGGAAATTCGTCTGGTTCAACACAAAACTGGTGAGCCGCTGTCCCTTCCACTGGAAGTAGAAAGCGGGAACGCGATTGCGGATTATATTCTCAATGGCCGCCCGGATTCCGCGCTTCCGAATATCTTCCTGTGCCATACGGGAGTGATCCGCCCGCTTGACGCGCGTTCTGCCAGCGGGGTTGTTTCCAAGCACATGAAGCTGGCAGGAATTCCGGCGAAACGTCGTGCCTTTCACGCGCTTCGCCGGACATTTGGGACAAGACTGCTCCAGAATGAGGTATCCTTTGAACTGATCCAGCAGCTTCTCGGCCACAGGGATATGGACTCTATGAAGCTGTATCTGTCTATTGATGAGCAAGGACTGAAGCAGTGTGCGTTGCCCCTGCTCTCCCACAGAAAGGCGGGGGGCTGAAATGACGTACACCTTTGAGAGCTGCTTTGCTGCCCGAATCGAGGACTTTATCGCGCAGAAAAACGCATTGGGGTTTGGTTATCTGGAATCCTCTCGCCTCCTGCGGGACTTTGACCGCTTTTGCATGACGCATTTCCCTGAAGAAAACTTTCTGACCGAGGAGCTTTGCCTGGCTTGGGCTACGAAAAAGAATACAGAGGGCAACAATACCTTCCGCAACCGCATGATGCCGGTGCGCGAGTTTGCCAGATACCTGAATCGCAACGGTGAGGCCGCCTATGTTCTGCCGCCGGATATTGCCAGGAAAGATGCTCCTTACGCTCCGTACATCTATACCGAGGACGACATCCTGACAATTTGGGATGTTTTCGACCATTTGAAACCGAGAGGCGGTTTCCCGGTACGGCAATATGTGATCCCGGCTATGGTAAAGCTGATGTATTGCTGCGGTCTGCGTCCGGCTGAGGCCAGAAAGCTTCGAGTAAGCGATGTAGATTTGGAAATTGGGCGGCTGAACATTATGGAGAGCAAGAAGCACGGGAGCCGCATTGTTATGATGGCAGAAGATGTGACGCAGATGCTCTCAGATTGCAGCGCCATCGTAGCCTCCGTTATGCCAGAACATGAGCCGTTCTTCCCCAACTCTGAGGGCGGCTTTTACGGAAAGAGGGGGCTGGAGAAGACGTTCCGCCAGGTTTTGAAGAAAGCCGCCATTACAGGAACTGGCCGCCGTTCCCCGCGTCTTTATGATTTTCGTCATACTTTCGCTACCCACAGGCTGTATCGCTGGATGCGTGAGGGCAAAGACCTGAACGCCATGCTGCCCTATCTGAGTGCATACATGGGCCACGCACAGCTCTCGGACACTTACTACTACATCCATCTGGTCCCCGGTTTGCTGGAGGAGATGTCCGGATTCGCGTTTTCTTCTGCTGAAGCGTTCTTGCCGGAGGTAAGGGCCGATGAATGATTTTTTTGATGTGGTTCGGCGTTTCCTTTTGGACTATCTGCCCAAGCAGCGCTGCCTCAGTGAGAATACGATTCTCTCCTACAGACAGACGCTCAATCTTTTTGTAGCTTATATGAGAGATGAGATGGGAATTGGAGCCACCGAATTGACTTTCTCCCGCATTGACCGGGACGCCATTCTCGGTTTCCTGGCCTGGTTGGAAAATGCGCGGAGATGCAGTGCCTCTACCCGCAACCAGCGCTTGATGGCACTGCGGTCTTTTCTGGATTTTGCTGGACAGATTGATTGCACACAAACGGCACTGTACCTTTCCGCCTGCAACATCCCCTCCAAGGAGTCTCATGGGCGGATCGTTGAATTTCTGACCGAACCGTCATTGACTGCACTGCTTCAGCAGCCTGATCCATCCAAGCCCAAAGATTTGCGGAATCTGGTATTCATGATCCTCATGTACGATACCGCAGCTCGGTGCAGTGAACTTCTCGATATGAAAGTTTGTGATCTGCGCCTTGACGCAAAACACCCGATTGCGTATCTGCACGGAAAAGGGCGCAAAATCCGCACAGTCCCACTGCTCAGCAAGACGGTTCAGCATTGCAAGCAATATCTGCGCAAGTTTCATCCGACCGCAGATTACCACAGTGAAGCACCACTTTTCTTCACTGTGATTCATGGGACACAGCAAAAAATGTCTCCCGATACGGTATCTGCGTTCTTTATAAAATACGGAAGCATGGCGAAGCTTGTTTGCCCGGAAGTCCCGGAACACATCCACCCGCATATGATGCGGCACACACGGGCAATGCACTTATACCAGTCTGGAATGCCCATGGTGCTGCTTTCGCAGTATCTTGGCCATGCACAGGTTGAAACTACGATGATCTACGCCCATGCGGACACCGAGATGAAGCGGGCTGCGATTCAAAAGGCCGATGCTGTCCGCAAGGCCAAGCCCGCACCCGATGAAATCTGGGCTGATAACGAGGAGATGATCTTGAAACTGTCTGGGTTGACTTGATTTGAGCATGGATGCTGCTTGACCGTATAGTTTTGTTATTCCGAAGTTTTTGTGGAAAGTTCCGAATTCATGGGACTTGATGCAGCTACTTCGGAATAACTATTTCTTCGGCATAATCCTGGCATGGGCTGCCCCCGCAGATGATGTCCACAGGCGGCAGCTCCGCGCCATTCAGCTTTGTGATGTCGCCCACATGAACCATGTCGGGGAAACGCAGCTTTGTCACCTCAATGGGAAAGGCTTCGATCTCCGACGCCCACACCGGCGTAATGCCGCTGCGGATCGCGGCCAAAGGGAATCCACCGATTCCATCGAACAAGCTGCCCATCGTCAGTCTGCTCATTTCGCCACCGCCTGTACGACCGTGCGCGTGGTGTTGACGGCGGCCTGCGCGGTATAGACAGCACTCATGAGGTTTGCCTTGGTGGAGGTATCCAGTCCAAAGGCTCCCGCGATACGGGGGATCTCACCGGCGGAGAGCATGAGTCCAAGCCCTAACAGGGCATGATCCTTGAACACCATAAGCCCGGCAACAAGGATCGTCGCCTGCAAGAACGCCGACAGGCATAAGCCGATGATCTGCTTGCACCATTGGATAAAGCCGTCCGTATATCCGCGAGGGACGCTGAACATATAGAGGCTTCCCACGGCGATCTGAATGAGCAGGATGCCGCCGCGCTTCAGATTGGCGAAGAAGACCTTGATGATCGCATACGCCATAAGGATGATGCAGAACAGGATCATGATCCCGCTGGTGATGCTGCCGAAGCCCAGCAGCGGCCCTGCCGTCAGGTCGGATATCGATTCCACGGCGTTGAACTCCTGCATGACCTCTCCGGCCACATCGCCGATGGAAGTCCCGTAGCCGGTGAGCGCCGCGGTGAAGGTCCCCTGCAGAGAGACGCACAACTCATAAAGCCGTACCGGAACAATCGTGAAGAGGCTGACAGCCATAAAGCCCTTGATGGCATTGAGGGCGGTCTCACGAATGTTGCCGCGGCCGCTGGAATACTCCACGCCGGTTTCAAAGCAGGCCACCACCAGCCCTGTGCCGTAGAGTGCCCATGCCAAATAGGAGAAGAACAGCACGATGCTCTGCACCCATGACATCTCGAAGAGCTCGACACCCATGTTTCCCATCTCCGAAAAGAAGTTGCCGAGAAAGCCCACGATTTGACTGTAAAACCAGTCCACGATCTGACCTAACACCTTGTCAGCAACAAAATCCCAAATAAACATTGATCGGTTTCACCTCCTCCGGGTGAGGCCGTACCAGTTGCTTTGGGATATGGCAAAGGCCGTACAGCTGGTACGGCCTTCAAATCACGCTTTTGTTACATTGTCTGCTCCCACGCCCGGTCAGCGGACTGGCTCATATCTTGAAATACCTCCAGATAGTCTGACACCGCGCCGGACAGCACCTCATAGTCCTGCCGGGTGGGGAGATACACATACCAGCTCACCTTTCCATAGTCATCCCAAATGTGCGGCTCCACGCCGTTTCGGAAATTGGGATGTGAGGTCATCTTTGTCCCCAGCAGATCCGAGAAGCGCAGGCGAAGGGCATCTACCTGCCCTTCGCTGCGGTTGAGGATCGTCAGCTGCAGGGCATTGTACTGGCTGGCGATCATGCCGGTGACGAATTGGATCTTCGCCCGGTTCATGTCATTCAGGCGCACATAGCAGGCTCTGCCCACATAAGTGGCGTCGGGGTACCGTTCTCCGACGATCTTCCGAAGCTCCTGTTCGTAAAATGTCATCGTCTGCACCTCAAATTCCGATGATCTGCCAGATGTACAGCGGTGCTGTCAGCGTGAACACGAGGCACGCGAACAGAATGGCGGGCGCCGTCCACTCGAACTGGCCGTTTTTTCTGAAGTCGAAATAGGCCGTACCAAGTTTGGCGAAGAAGAATACCGCCAAAATCAGGTCGATGGCGGGAAAGACTACATTGTTCACCACGGTCTTGATCTGACCGGATGCCGTCTGCCATGTGCTTTCCACCGCGCCGGCCACATCGCCGGTACTGGCAGCAAAGGCCGTGGTGGAAAAAGCACAGCACAGAAGCAGCACAAGGGCAGTCAGGATCAGGATTCTCTTTTTTCTCATAAGTTCCTCCGTTTCTATCGTTGTTTTGCGGGAGCTATATGCCACTCCTCCCAAAGATTTCCCCGGATGGTGACGCTGTCCGTCAGGTTCATGGAGAGCATTCCTGCCGGCGTCCAACAATCCAGAAGCCATGTGTAGGGCGTATAGCTGCCGTCCGGATACCAAATGGGCGTGAAGTGGGTACGGCGGTTGTAGGTGCTGTAGGGATTGGCTTTGAATTGGAAGGTCGTGCTTCGCCCGGAGATTTCTGCCTCCAGCAGACGCCAATAGGTCTGATACCCAAACTCCGGGAAATAGGTCACGGCATTCTGCGCTGCCGTGACTGCCGCACTCTGATTTGTGGTGATTTTTGCGGTCACCTTCTCCTGAACGCCATAGCCGCTTTTCAGCGTGGATGCGGTCGCCGTGGGGCTCTTCTCGTCCGGCGTGATGCGCATGGATGCAGTCAGGCTTGCGGAGTAGCTGTTGTAGTCAAACTCCCACCAACCATGATCCTCCCACCAGCCGTTGTCCACCCAATGGTACCAGCGGTCCCTGTGGGTCTTGCCGTCCGCATCCGTCCAGCGGTCTGTGTGCCAGCATTTCTGCCAGTTTTCTACCCACTCCCAATTCTCCTGCCACCACGGTGACCAGATGCCCCAGGACGCCGAAGTCACTTGCTCTTTCTCTGGAATAGAGGACAGACGGAAAGCATCGTTGCGGTCATCCGCCAGCGGGTTGGGCGGGTCATTGCCGTCCAGATCCACGATATTGCAGGTGATGGTACCCTGCGCCGAGCCGCCGCCGTACACGCTGACGGAAATCGTTATGACGCAGGGTTCCGAGGGAGTACGCCAGCGCACCCATGCCAGCTGGCTGTCGCCGTCCGGGTAGTAGACATTACTGACAGTGTAAGTCCTGCCCTGAATGTTAAAGCGTACCGATACGGGGTTGTCCGGGTCGGACTGTCCGCCGCGCACCTCCACGGAGGTGATGACTTCTGTGTTGACGCGGTATTCGTAGTCATATTCGCTGGGTTCGGGCGGTGTGGTCACCTCGTTGAAGCGGACGATGCCGATGCCAAGAGAGGAGATGATGTCGCCATTGGATACCTTCTCCGTGCGGCTGCCGGACCATGCAGTGTAGCCGAGATCCGCTTCCTCCAGAAAAATCGCCAGCGGCAGATTCTTATGGGTGAGCGTCCCCAGCTTCTTTCTGAGATCGCCGTTGACGACCTGATCATACAGCGCCGCTTCCGTGGCGGTCATGGCAAACTGCTGACCGTTGTAGCAGAGATAGGCCAGCGGCTCCACCACGATTCTGTAATCTCCACTGATAAGCAAATCAAAGTCGATTCCCACATATCCGGCAATCGCTCGGATGACCTGTTCATCGGTGAAATAGCTTCGGATGGCAGCGATGCTGGCTTTACTGCTGCCGGTGGAGATGATCTTGGGCAGCTTCTGCGTTGGCTGCACGCAGACATAGCCACCCACCGCGGGAGACAAGGTTCTCCCAGCATTATAGGAGAGCTTGGACACTTTTCCGAAATGAGCAATGTTTGCGTTGGGCTTCTGATTGCTCCAATCCACCACACTTCCAATAACTGCTCTGTTGTCAGCATGAACGACAGATAATCTCACTCCGTCCATGCCGGGATTCCAGTAGTTGGTCTTTGTGCCGTCCCCCATGCCGCTGCCGCCGCTGTCCATGTTACCGTCCCCTGTGGCATAGGCGGGAACGGCGGCAGATATCGCTATCACCAACGCCAGCAGCAGGGATATGATCCTTTTCATACGCATTCCTCCAGTCGTGAAGATAAAAAGAGACACGGCCGTTTCTCAGCCGTGTCTCTCTTGGAAGGGCGCGATCAGCCGCCCATGATACCGATCTTGTTGCCGTTCTCATAGATGTCCTGCCCATCGATGACTGTGTTTGGACCGCTGGGCGTGATGTAGCCGAAGCCCGGAACATACACCTGTCCGGCATCATTGGTACTGCCGCCCGCAGGCTCTGTGGGCTGTGGCTTTACCTCAGTCTGCTCCGGTTTGTAGGTGGGCGGCGTTTCCTTGTTGCGGTCCGCTTCCGGCACATCATCCGCCGCATGGTCCTTCTCCGCCTTGCTGGGATGCTCCGGCGCGTCCGGCTTGGTGGGCGCACCCTGAATGGTCTGCTCTGTACCGGAGTTGTCCGCATCCCTGCCGGGATCATGCTGCTCGCCATCCGTCTTGCTATCCACCTTTACCTCTGGATCGCTGATGTTCACCACCGGATCTTTCGTGCTGGGTGTATCGTCCGGGATGGCGGGGTCGATGGGCATGGGCACCGCCGCAAGGCGGCTGACGATCCCCACCACCAGTGCCGCGCAGAGCAGGACGCCTGCCGCAATGAGGATGATGCGTTTTGTTTTGTCTGCCATAGGTCGAACTCCTCCTTTGTAGGGGTCAGTGATTTTTCTTCTTATCCCGAACATACCACAGCTTTCTTCGGAAGTCTACTGCAAGAAGTGAAAAGAACTAAAACTTCGGGATATACTTGGCCTGCACCTGCAGATTTAGGCTCACGGGCGGCAGCACACGTCCGGCAAAGCGGGTGGGGACCTCCAGATGGAGGGTGGCGGTTGCGAGATATCCCTCGCTCCGGCCTGAGGCGATGGCGTTGTTGGAGATATGAACGGACAGGTCGGAGAGCGTATACTCCAGCTCGTTTCCGGCGTATTTCATGTAGCCTTCGCCATCTGTGGTAAGGCCGAGGATATAGGACAGGTTGCCGTAGATGTCACCGGCGTCGATGGACTCGAACCACTCGCCGTCCCCCTCCGGGAACCAACCTGCGGCATAGCCCTCCCGCACAGAATGGTACACATCGTCATAGTTCTCATTGACCGTGGCAATGACCGCCTGCTGCACTGCGTCCCGCACGCCCTGCACGATGATGTTCACCCGGAAATATTCCGCTATGACCATAAAGAGCATGAGCAGGCAGAGGGTCACAGCGATGACCATGGGATAGCCCTCACCGGAGCGGGAACGCAAGAGTCGTTTTCTCATTTCCAGTACACCTCCGATCTGCCGCTGGCCTGTGCCATCAGCTCAATGGGGAAGCTGCCAAGCCCACCAAAGCCGATGTCCACATCCATGGTCAGCGTCACCGTCACCTCCTCATTGAGCTGGATGCGGCCGGTGCGGGACCAGCGGATGTCCGGGTCGATCTCCAACCGCTCGGAAAGCACCTGCGCGCGGGAGGTCGTTTCACTCCCGACTCTGCCGGTGATCTCGGCTTCCCGCACCAGCTCGGCGGCGAAGGTGTCAAGCTGCTGCTTCGCCACATACACCGGCAGCACCTTCACCGCCAATGCGATCACCAGCATGGCGCAGAGGATGAGGACGCATGTGTCGATGTAGCCCTCGCCGGAGCGTTTCTTCCATTTGTTTCTCATCCGAACAGCCCTCCCATCGAGGTGAGGATCTGCATGAGGATGACCACAATGTAGATGAGCATAAAGCAGACCAGCATAACGAAAGAATACACACGGATCTTGGGCGGGATCTTCGCTGCCTGTGCCTTGAGCCGCTGAAGCTCCAGCTGTTTCATGTCGTGCGAGAGCATCTGAAAATAGACGCGCCCGTCATCCCCGCGTAGGACGCCGATGAGCCCTCGCACGATGTCCGAGAGCATGGGTGACGCCAGCCTGCCCTCAAAGCGCACCAGTGCCGCCTCATAAGAGGAGGAGCGCATATCCGCCGTCAGCACATCCAGTTCACGGGCAAAGTCGGGACCGGCGTGTCGCTTATAGTTTTCAAGAATCGTCAGCACGTCGCGGCTGGCTCCCAGCTCCTGCTCCACTGTGGCAACAAAGCGGGGCAGCTCTCCCTCGATCTTCTCGCGGCGTTCGGTGACCTTTTCCTCCGCCTTGCGGCTCTCCTTGAAGTAAAGCAATATCGACAGCAGCACCATGATGGGCGAGAGCAGAGGGAAGATCAGCAGACACGGAATGACCGCCAGCAGCGCGGCGGCAGGCTTGAGGATGGTATATGCCGTGTAAACCTCCGGTGTCATATCCATGCCGGTAGCACTCAGCGTGCGCTCCATGCGGTGACGCTTGTACTCGTCCATACGGATGAAGTGGGAGAGCTTGATGGCCCAGCCAAGGAAGATCGCGTCCAGTGACTTCATCCGCTTTTTCTCGGCTCGCCCTGCGGACAGGAGCGCCTTCTCCGTGGAGAGGCGGGGCAGCTTCAGAATATCCGCCAGAATGAAGAATAAGCCCGCGGCAACGGCCACGCCGAAAAGGAATAGTAAGATCGTCATGTCCGTCACCTCCGATACTCGATTGGCTGGGTCAGCTTGACCACTCTGGCAAAGGAGAGAAAGATAGCGGCGGCACAGACCGCCAGCACCGCTTTGCCGGGTACGGTGGTCATCAAGGCTGCATACCAGTCCTTGTTGAGAAAGTACAGCAGCGGGATATTCAGCACCACCAGCGCCGCCATGGAGATGAATTCCTTGCGTGGCGCGAACACGAGATTCTCCAGCTCCCCATTGATGATGCGCATATCCGAGAGCTTTCCCACAATGGGATTAAGGGTGCTTTTCATGCTGTGGTCATACTGGCAGGCGGAGAGTGCCTCACACCACTCCCGCCACACCTCATTGTCAATGGCAGACTTCAGCTCCGCCAACGCCGCATTCATATCCGGGTCGATGTGCTTAATGCGGGTGAGGAAGCTGCGGAACACGCCTTGCACGGGTGGGTTCAGATAATTGATATTCTCCTCCACGGCGGTCTGCAGATCCTCACTGCGGAGGTAGGCCGTGGTGATGATAGAAAGTGCCGTTTCCAGCTCGGCGGCGATGTCTTTCTTGTAGTGTCCGGCCGTGAGCTTAATGTACCAAAAGGGCAGGAACATCATGCCGGCCGCCAGCACCGGCACCAGCAAGAGGTTATTCATGATGATGGCGATGCCCGCACCCACGGCAAAGAGCAGCAGGGATGCCGCGCAAAGCACGGGAAAGCGTTCCTCCTTGCCGGTGGCTTGCAGGATCGTCTGCGCTTCCGATATCTCGCGGCGGAAGAGGCCGGGCTTTTTGCGATGGGTGGTTTCGTTGATCTCATCCCGGATGCTTTTGGGCCCGGTGGTCAACCGGCGGAACACACCCAGCGTGAAGTCCATGGGCGAGATGCGGAAGATAAGAAATGCGCCGGTGATCATGCCGACGCACGCAGTCAGCAGCAGGGCTGTCAAGTGGCGTTCACCTCCTTCTTGGTTTCCAAAAGAGCCTGCAGTTCCTCGTTGGGCATGCCGTTTTCCAGCAGGCGTTTGCGCAGACTCACGGAGATCTCGTTCACCTGCGTGTGATGTCCTTCGATGATGAATTTGCCGTCCTCCATGTGGTTCTCCGTGATGACATAGCGGAACAGCGTGTTGTAGCGGCGATCCCCATTGGGCAGGATCTCACACTCCATGATCTCCATCATGCGGCGCTGCTTGTTCTCCAGCTGCTTGCAGAAGACCACGATGGGGTATGCCTCCGTCACATAGCTGAGAAGCGTTTCGTCGGACATATCCACGGCTCGTTTGCACAGGGACACCATGCGGCGGTAGGTCGCCTCGCAGGAGTTTGAGTGGATGGTGGTCAGCACCGCCACGCCCACGCGGGCGGCCTCCTGCGCGGCATTGGCCTCGGCGCCGCGCATCTCACCCACCACCAGGATGTCCGGGTTGAAGCGCAGGCAGATATCCACCAGCGCGATCTGATCGATCCGCTGACGCTCATTTTCGCTGTCACGGGTCAGGGTGTGGACCACCGAGTTGGTCACCTTACCGTTTTCCTCCCGCACCAGCTCCAGCTCACGGGAGCCATTCTCGATGGTGAAGATGCGTTTGCTGTCTGGGATCGTGGTCAGCAGCCAGCCTGCCGCCGTGGTCTTGCCGGAGGAGGTGGCTCCTGCCACGCAGATGGAAATACCGTAGCGCAGGAATACGGAAAGCCAGTCCAGCATTTCCTCTGTGGCTGTGCCGCTGCGCAGCAGATCCTCACGGCTGAGATTGTGGCGGTTGACGATTCGGATGGAGGCGGCGACGCCCACATCCTCATCCACCACGGGGGACTTCATAGCGGCGATACGGGTGTTGCGGGTCAGATGTCCCGTGACCAGAGGGCTGGCGTTGTCCAGCACCATGCCGGAGGCGTGGAGCATTCGCCGGATGACAGCAAGCGCGTGTTCCGGCGAGTCGAAGTGTTCCGTGAGCTTTTCGCTTCGACCGTCCGAATACTGCACCTCGATATCCCGCCACGAGTTGATGTTGATCTCCTCAATGCCGTCGGCGTAGATATAGCGGGTCAGGAAACCGAACTCCGCCATCTCGAAATAGATGGCGTCCACCAGCTCCGTCTGCGTCATGCCTGCTACGGCGATACGCCGGTCCTGCAGGTACTTGGTGATGTAGCGCATGAGCTGTTCCTTGGAGTCCTCGCCGCCTTCGGTGATGAGTGCGGCGTAGGCGCCGGAGATGTACTCCTGCACCTCCTGCAGCACGGAATTGAAGTCCCTGCCCTCTGCCGACGGGGTAAAGAACAGGTTGTGCGCCCGTCCGAGGGTGCCAATATCGGTGTTCAGAGTCCGCTGCGGCGTGTCGTCCACCACTACGGGGACGGCCTCCGGCTCCGAGGCGACCTGATATTCCGCCGCGTCCCGCCGCTGTGCAGCTGTGGCAAAGACCGAGCCGTTTCGCTTTTCGCCAAGAGCCATATTAAAACACCTCCGCAATGATACGCTCTAACTCCTTGCGGAAGGGGCGGCTGTCCTTGAGGACGAGGTCGGCAAGCAAATTGCCGGCCAGATACTGCTCCTCCAGCTCCTGCGAATAGGGCAGTACGAAGGCCGTGTCGCCCAGCACCTTGCCGATGTGGTCCGCTGCCTGGTAGGGCTTCACGTTGGACGCCACCTTATACTGCTTGTCCATGTCCCACTCGGGCCCGTCCAGCAGAGGAAGCTGACTTGCAAAGTAGTTGACGCTTTTAGGATCGCAGTTGGCAAGGCGCAGGATACTGTCCGCCTCCATCAGCGCAACGGCGGAGAGGATATCGTTGGCAATGTAGCTGCCGCAGTCCACGATGACATAGGGCGCGATCTGACGCAGGCCGTCCAGCAGCTCTACCACCTGCTTCTGCGTAAAGGGCGGGGTGCTGTACTCGTTCTGCCGTTCGAGCAGTCCCAATACCGCAAGGCAGCTGTTGCGCTTAAAGGTGACAAGGTTATGCTTGATGAGGTTCTCGCTGATACGGGCGGCTGCCAGGACGCCGGCAAGAGAGCCATTGCTCTCCAGAGCGTCCGCGGGACAGATGCACGGCAGCATGGGAGCGGCCATGTCACAGAGCAAAAGGATGACATTTTTCTTCCTGGCGGAGAGCATTTTTGCGATCTTCACCGCCGTTATTGTCTTTCCGCTGCCGGGGCTGCCCCAGACCGCCAGCATACCGCCGCTGTCATTCTGCTCCTCCGGTTTCTCTGTGTCGCGCTGAAAGATGCTGGCCTTTCTGAAATTCATCCTGTCACCTCACTCTCCGGTGTGGCTGCGGCGGGATCGGCAACTTCGCCCTCCTCAATGGGATCTTCCTCCGGCTCTGCGTACAGCTCCTGAATGAGCGCGTCCTGCGCCTCGATGAACTGCCTTGCGCCATCTGTTGTGCCGCGGTAGACGAGCGCTAAATGGAGCTTGGCGACCTGCTCCAGCTCCGCCAGCACCTTGGCCTGCTCCGGCAGGACGAGGAAGGTCACGGTGGAGGGAAGCTCCTTTTCCTCCTCTGTGGCTTCGCCGGTATTGGCGTCATAGCCGGTGCTGGCGGTAACAGAGATGATCTCCACGTACTGCAGCTCGGCGGGGATGGTGGTTTCGCCGTCCTCCGGGTAGTCCGCCACAATGACCGATACGATGTCGCCGCTCTGGAGCTTGCCAGACAGCCCGGTGGCGAAGCTCTTGATGGTGACGGAGATGGCCTGCTTCGTGCCATCCAGATTATAGAGATACGCATTTTCGGCGGCAGGCGCGTCCGAGAGCTTGGTGGCGAGAATATAATCGCCAACGGCAAGGTCCGCCTTGGCGTATTTGCCCACTACATTGTCTTTCGCGGTCATAAGGCCGGAGGGGAGATTGTAGGAGCCGACCTCGGCCGTGGTGACCATATCCTTAGTGATGAGCTCGCCGGCGTGAATATCCTTCGTCACACGGACGATCTCCGCCTTCTGGCTGATGCTCTGATTGAACAGCGGCGTGATGCCGAAGCAGATCACCAGCGCCAGCAGAATGCAGATGACGCCGATGACCGTGCGGTTTTTGAAAATACTCATGGAGCAAGTCCTCCTTATTCTTAGATGATATATGCGGTAAAGAAGCCCACTGCAAGAAATGGCGCGAATGGATAGCTCTCCGGTGGACGCTCTTGCCTGCGGATCTTGTGCAGGGCGGCTATTGCAAGGTAGAAAAGGCAGTACAGTACCAGTGCCAGCACCAGTCCGGCGACTCCGCGCAGAAAGCCCAGCAGAAAACCGGAGACGGCGATGAGGAACGCATCTCCCATGCCGCCGCGTCCTCTCCGGCTTGCCAGCCAAAATGGGACGGCCAGCGCCAGGCCGAGAAGCCGGACGGGGCTGAAGGAAATCAGCCCCGCCCCTGCGATGACGATACCGGAAAGGTCATAGATCTGCCTGCGCCGGAGATCCGTCCATGCCGCGCTCATAAGTCCGATGAGGAACAGCGTCCCCTGCAGGACGGATGCCACGGATCAGCCGCCCAGCGCGCCGGCGTAGTTGAACATATCCTTGATGCGCTGGTTCAGCGTGGGCATGACCACATCGCCGAACAAAGCGTAGAGGCCCGCCAGCAGCAGAGCGCCCAGCACCACGGCGATTAGGATCTTGACGGCGGTGTCGATGTAGCCCTCGCCGGAGCGGCGGGTGGCGGCAAGGCGGATGGCCTTGATGCGGATGGAATTGGCGGTGTTCTTGATAAACTTCTTCATGTGATAATTTCCTCCTACAAGTTAGATGTTTTGTGTTGTGGGTGACTTACATGACCTGCTCCGCGGCGGGAGCATTGTCCGGCTGCTGGGCCTGCCGGAGCGACTGCTCGTAGGCGTTCAGCACCGCATCGTTGAACTGCTGGCGGGCCTCCTTCGTGCAGGGGAAGCAGATGTCGTGATAGTCCCCGTGGCTGTCCTTGTACTGCGGCATGGCGACAAAGGGCCCTTTCTCGCCGCGGATGACCTTCACGCCGCGAATGGCAAATACGCCGTTGATGTCCACATTGGCGTTGGCGAGAGTGTACTTGCTGTCCTTCACGGGATAAACTCGGACATCGAAGGACACGGGGGACCGGCTTTCCTGCGCGGGGACGGGAGTGCCTGCTTTGGTCTGGTTCTTGGGCATTTTTCTTTCCTCCTATTTCTGGTGTTGATATGAAAAAAGCACCCGGCCGGGTGCTCAGTTCACGGACACAGATCCATTTCCTGCCGCGGCGCGAACTCGATCTGCCGGAAGCCGACACGGTCGCAGTAGTAGAACTCGCTGCTGTCGGCGTCGTACAGCTCCAGCACATCCGAAATGCCGATGGGTCTGCCGTCGTAGCCGGGAACCGGGTCGCGGAAGAGCGTGTAGATCTCCTCCGGGTCATTGGTCCCGACCAGACCGTCATAAACTGTTTCGTAGTGCTTACGGTCAGGCTGTCCGAAACGCTCCAGCAGGGCTTCATACGGGATGAAGCGCATATTGATGGGACTGTCCCGCGTGAGCTGCCACACACGGCAGCTTTTCAGGGGCGGAGCCTCCGGGTCGAAGCGGCCGCCCCTCTGCCCCAGCAGGAGGCGGTCATAGACACCGTCCTCCCAGCGGATGGTGAGCACTTGCTTTTGCAGAAAACGCTCCAGCTCCTGCGTTTGGAACATGGTGTCCACCACCGCCTCCTTTCCCGCGATGTATCCGGCAGGATTGCTGTAATAGAGGATGCGGTCATGGTTATCAATGAAGATGCGCTGCACTTACTCACCTCCGATCATTCCAGCTTCATCTCACCTGCGGCCGGTTCCTCCTGCCGGGGTGCGGTCAGCTCCATGAGCTTCTCCCGCGCCCAGTCCGGCAGGTATTTTTCGTCCAGCACACCGATGAAATCCTCCCGGTTCCATCTGGCTGTTTCTCCGTCCGAGAGGCAGGTGGCAAAGACTGCTCGACCACTGGAGTGAGGCTCGCAGCCAAAGCCGCTCCGAGCATACCAGAGTTGATCCGCCTGACTCCAGCAGGATTCCTTCAGCGTATCCGGCGACAGCACCAGCACCTTGCCGGTGAAGTCCTGCTCGGCGCGGTCACCGACGCAATGCTCCGCACCGAAGAGATTTAACGCCTGCACCGCCTTGCGGTAGAGACTGACGAAGCCATCCAGCACGGCCGGATGGCTTCGGACAACAAAATCGCTGTTGTGGTTGAGATCTGTGGGAATATATATCTTCTCTACCCAATGCTTGTTGGCGTAGCTGAAACGCCCGTCCCACTTGAGTTCATGCAGGGTATTGGCAAGTACCCACGCAGTACGCTTGTAGCCGTATGCCGTCAGCACCGGCGCGAGGCAGTCCTCGTTCAGGTACATCCCATCGAAGTTCTGGCGGATGGTGTCCTCGATGGCATCACGGCAGGCGATGTTTGCCTTGTGGCTCTCCCGCCAAAGGGAAAGCTCATTCCGCTTACGGGCTTCAGCAGCGGAATACGGGTAGGGATAGGTTTCATTCATTTGGATCTCTCGCCTCGTTTCTTCTTTGAATGCCTACGGTATCACTTATCGTAGATGACATCGTCGTCCATCAGCATATCCTCCAGTACGGACAGGCAGCAGCCGGACTTGCGCAGGGCCTCCAGCAGCTCGGCGGGAATATCGGAGAGGTCGTGGTCGTAAAATGTCTCGCACACGGTGATCACACCGGAGCCCTCGTCCACATGGCAGTCCAGCTTGGCGTCGGGCGCGATGTCCGCTTCCTCTCTGGCCCAATCGGGAACGGTGACGGCGGGGCGGATCAGCTCCTCGATGTCCGCGTCGCGGAAGGTGCAGTGCCCCTCGGTGCAGCCCTCGCAGCTGCCGCAGCGTTCCGTCAGCTCCCGCATCAGCTGACCGGCGCGGTCCGTCAGGGCGAGGATCGTGCGCACCATCTCCATGGCGGTCATCTCGCTTTTTGATAAAATGACCGCGCCCTTGGCGCCGGCCATTTCCAGCTTTCCCTCGTCCTCCAGCCCGCAGACGGTCAGAACGGCGGGTGGGATGGTGACGCTCTTGTTGTCGTTGTATTTTACAAATTTCATGCTGCTTCTCCTTTTATTGTTCAAGTTTTAAGGGATGCTCCGGCTCATGGATCAGCTCGTAGCGGGTATCGCCATCGCCGCCCAGCAGACTATCCATAGAGAGCTGCCAGCAGGCTTTGCGGGGGTCATAATTGGTGATGACGATCTCCTCATATTCGCTTCCTGCCGTCTGGGACATGCTGTTGGGACGGGAGGTGCGGAAGATATAGCAATCCTGATAGATCTCGCAGATGTAGTCCTGGTAGTTGTAGGAAACGATGAAGTATCCTTCACAGGTGACCAGTACATCATGGAGCCGCTGATGATCCTCCGGGGGAAACTCCACCTCGTAGCAGCTCTCCGCCTTGTAGTAGGGCGGGTCACAGTAGATCACGGCGCCTGCCCGGTCGTACTGACGGATGACCTCCTCGAAGTCCTTGTTCTCCACGATGACATTCGCCAGCCTGCGGGAGCATTCCCAGATCAGGTGAAAGAAACGGCGAATGTCGCAAGGCTTGCCGCCGAAGGACTTGGCACCGCCGCTGAAGCTGTAGCGGATGAGCTTGAAGAAGTCCGCCGCGCGTCGAATGCTCCCGCGGGGCGCACGCTCCAGCATAAGGGCTCGGATGGCCTCGGCGTCGGGGGGCTTCAAGTAAACCTCCGTCAGATCCATCTCCTCCTGCAGGTAGTCGTCCGTGAACTCGCCCTTGGAGAAGAACTTATAGAGGACATTGAAGTCATCCCGCGTGTTCAGCGGCAGGAAGCCAAGCTCCGCCAGCAGTGCCATGGGGCGGTTTTTAACACAGCAGAAGAGATTCGTAAGATTGCCGTTGAAGTCGTTATAAACCTCCATGCAGCCGCGCTGGATGGGACGGCACATGGTCACCGTGCCGCTGCCGCCAAACACATCGATGAAGCGGGTGTAGCGGTCCGGCATAAGCTTATTGATGATCCACAGCAGCTTGCCCTTGCCGCCCACCCAGGGAATAAAGCTGTTCAAGAAGTGTCACCTCCCTCCAGCGGGAGGGAGAGCTGACCGGTGTCCTCATAGTCAGGCAAGGTGCGGGACAGGCCGCGCTCCGCAAATGCGATTTTCTTGATCCGGCTGCGGAGCTGCCGGATGGTGCGCCGCAGCTCCTCCTCGGTGGCGGCATAGTAGTAGCCGCCGTCAAAGCTGCAGATGGGGATGCCGTCGCCCCGCAGGGCGTTGATCTCCCGGCGCAGCTCAGAGCCGCGCATTCGGAAGGCACACTCCAGCTCCCGGCTGGTGACGGCGTTTGCCTCGCCCTTGTGGTAGAGTTCAAGATACTCTGCAAGGGCTTTGTTGATCGGCACAGTTCCTCCTTTCCGGGTCCGTTATCCCGGAGCAGGAGGTCAAATCAGCGCAAAAAAGAAGGGGCCGCTTTTCCCCGTCCGGGAATACGGCCCCTTGGTGTAGTTCTTATCCGCGCAGCTGGCGTGGTTAAGATATGGTCAGCTACTGCATTTCCATGGTAAGATCCTGTTCCTCCGCAGGGTAGCACACATAATCACTGCCGATGAACACGCCGGGGTGCTCGTCCTCATAGCGGCAGCCCAGCGCATCCAGATCCATGTACTCGTACAGCTCCTTCGGGACGGTAGTTTCGTTGGCGAGGTAGTACCTGCCCAGCGCGGCATAGCTGTTGACGCCCTTGAGGATCGTGTAATCACGCAGATGCTCCGGTGACTCCCTGAAAATCTCCGCAGCCTCCGCCTCACCCTTTTGCAGAGCCATGGCGGAGAGGATCGTCTTTTCGTCATCGATCAGAGCATCCGGTCTGCACCGGAATGCCTCCTGTGCTGCACAAGGCAGCGGCCGGTCGCCTTCTTGTTGGATATGTTCCCTGGTCATTGCATCGTCATCTCCTTTTCCTGCTTTTGCTGTATGGGTGAGAGCATTGGTTCATAGTCCGCACGGTGCAGCAGGCCATAGGATGTGAGGGCGGCGTTGTCCGCATGGATGACTGTCTCGCCGTAGTTGAAGAGGTTCACATACGGGATCAGCCGAACGGCTTCTTCACGGTCCATGATGAAACAGAGCTGATCCAGCGCCGCCTCCTGCGGTGAGCTGATCCCCGGCGTGAGGATGTAATCGGCCAGATGCTCCGTTAGGAGCAGGGCGGTTTCAATGTCCTGCACCCCGAACTGCTCCAGCAGAGCCTTCAGCTTTGGCACCTCGGATCTCGGAATGTCCCGCGCGGCCTTGGTG
>ERZ827440.1945-NODE-1945-length-20166-cov-3.887972_pt1 | contig 20166 bp, 19 predicted proteins | sample MGYA00519774_ERZ827440 | MGnify/ENA primary metagenome ERZ827440 (study PRJEB31778, sample SAMEA3449302) | human gut metagenome | biome: human gut; feature: human-associated habitat; material: faeces | place: United Kingdom | collected 2010/2012 ... | reverse complement strand
GCTTTTCAAAATTAGTAAATTTGGCATATCCGATTTTTGGATATTTAGGATTTGCACAATTACTCATGTTAATTTTCGGACGGTGCTTAAATTTACGGCTTCTATTGACAAAAAAGAGCTGTATGATATAATAGAAGCAAATATCAAAAGATGAGGAGAAAAGAATGAAAGATTTTTGGGCTGAAGAGCTACAGAATCAAAGAAAAGGCAAACTGCTGAAAGTTGCAATATTAATAGTAATTTTGTTAATAATAATTGCATTTGCAGTATTGATTGTGGTATATTTTCAAAACACTGATTTTAGAAAATGGTGTGATGAAAATATTATAAAAAAGGAAATTCAACAAGAAAATACCAAATATATAGATATTGATGGAGATGATAATACTAAGGTTTATGCATATGATAAATATATTTGTGTATATAGAAAAAAAGTTTTAGAGTTTTATAATAGAGCAGGTGAAAAAAGTGGCTCAATAGAATTAAGTATAAATAATCCTATGTTTACAACTGCAGGAAGATATCTTGCTATTTGTGAAGAAAATGGTCAAAAATTCTATCTTATAACAGGAAAAGAAAAAGTTTTTGAGAACGAAATAGAAGGAAATATAAAACAGATAAATGTTAGCAAAAATGGGTATGTTTCAGTAGTTATTTCAAATACAAGCTACAAGTCAATTGTAGATGTATTCGATGGTAGTGGAAAAGAAATATTTAAGACTAATTTAATGTCAAGAGTTGTGGATATAAGCATTTCACAAGACAATAAATATTTAGCAATTGCAGAAGTAGATTTGTCTGGAATAATTATTAAGTCAAGAATACAGATAATTTCTATTGAGCTAGCAAAAACAGATTCAGAAAAAGCAATACAATATAAGTATGAGGCAACAAATAACAAATTAATTATGAATATAGAATATCAAGAACAAAATAATTTGATATGCATGTATAATGATAGTGTTGATATATTACAAGAACAAAACAATAAAGAGATTGAAAGTTTTAAAAATAAAAAAATATCATTTATGACAGTACAATTAAACAATAGAATAACATTACTTGAAGAAAAGTCTACAGGAGAATATACAGCAGATACAAAAGTCAGAATAATAGATCCAGTAACATTAAAAGAAAAAGAATATACAATAAATGGAGTAGCTAAAGCAATTACAACTTCAGAAAATAGGATAGCAATAAATTTAGGGTCAGAATTACATATAATTAGTAAAAATGGAATTCTATTGCAAAAATATATTTCTAAGACTGAGATAAATGATGTAGTAATGACTGATGGAGTTGTAGGAGTAGTATATAGGGATAAGATACAGATTATTGATTTATAAGGAGAGAGGAAAATGGGAATAATTTTAGATATAGTATTAATTGCAATAATTGCATTAAATGTATTTATTTGTTACAAAAAAGGATTAGTAAAATTAGCAGTTGGCTTGATTGCTGTGGTAGCAGCGATTATACTTGCTTTAGTTTTTTACAAACCAGTATCTAATTTGATAATTGAAAATACAGAACTTGATGAAAACATAGAAAAGGCAATAATCAATAACTTTACGAGTGAAACTCAAGAAGGGCAAGAGGTTAGATATGTTAGTGTTTTAGATTATTTGCAAAAATATGTAGATGATGCTGTAAATAAAACACAGACAGAAATTGTAACACAAACAGCAGGAATGATGGCAGTAAAAATTATTAATGTAGCTGTATTAATAGGAATATTTTTACTAGTTAGAGTAGTATTGTTATTATTAACGTTTATTTCAGATATAATAACATCATTACCAATATTAAAACAATTTAATGAGGTTGGAGGCGTTTTATATGGTGCTATAAAAGCATTATTGATAATATATATAATATTAACAATTGTGTTCTTTATTATGTGTTATACAAGCAATTCTACTATAGCAGATGCTATTAATAGTTCATATGTAACAAAATTCTTCTATGAGCATAATTTATTATTAAACATTCTATTTAAATAAAAATACAAATAGTGCCAATAAAATGGCACTATTTTTTTTCTTAAAATACTGTGAATTTTTTGTGAAAAATTTAAAAAAATTTGAATAAATGTTGAAAATTACCAAGAAATTTGCTATAGTAAACTAGTAATACTATAAGTAGGAGGTTGAAATGACTAAAAAGAAGAAAATCAAAAGAGAAAAAAAGAAAAAATCAAAAATATTAAAAAAAATATTACTATTCTTATTAATTGCATTAATAATATTAATAGGATGGATTGCATATAGAACACAAAAAAATGGAGGAGGAATGCAAGGTTTATTATCAACATTAGTTGGACATAATGAAGAAACTTTGAAAAACTTACAGCCAATACAAGTACTTTTAATGGGAGTTAGTACAGATAATGGTGGAAAATTAACAGATACAATTATAGTGGCAACATATGATCCTAAAAATCAAAGTGCATCATTACTATCAATTCCAAGAGATACTTTTGTTGGAAAAAATCCACAAACTGGAACAGCTATGGATAAAATTAATACATTATATCTAAAAAGCCCTGAAAAAACTTTAACAAAGGTAAACGAAATAACAGGTTTAGACATTAAATATTATATGGTTATTGATAATGAAGCTTTAATAAAATTAGTTGATGTAATAGGTGGAGTTGAATTTAATGTACCAATAGATATGGTGTATGATGATGATTCTCAAGATTTGCATATTAATTTAAAAGCAGGAATGCAAAAGTTAGATGGAAACAAGGCTGAACAGCTTTTGAGATATAGACATGGGAATTTGGATAAAAAGACAGGAAGATATTTAGGAACATATCCAGCGGAATATGGTGGAAATGATTATGGAAGAATGAGAACACAAAGAGAATTTATGATAGAGACAGTAAAACAAACAATTCAAGCTAAAAATATTCTTAAGGTTAAAGAAATTATAGATATAGCATATGAATATATTGAAACAAATTTATCAATTTCAACAATAAAAGATTATGTACCATATGCTGTTAATATAAATATTGATGCAATTCAAAGTGCAGTATTGCCTGGTGGTTCATATGGACCTACAACTAAACCATCTTATCCATTATGGTTCTTTATTCCATATAAAAAAGAAACAGCAAAATTAATTAATGAGTTGTATAGTAATAATAGTGAATCAGAAGAAGAAACAGAAACTGATAATAGCTCAACAAATACTACTAACAGTAATGTTTCAAAAACAGAAGCATCTAAAATAAAAATTGAAATATTGAATGGTTCTGGGTCATCAGAATCATTAGAGAAGTTAAAAAAAGCTTTAAGTACAAAGGGATATAAAGTTACGAAAACAACTTCAACAAATGACACAGCCAAAACAACAATAATAAACAAATCAGATATAGATACAGAATTTATTGACAATATAAAAAGTATATTAGGAACAGAAAATGTATCTTCAAATTCAGTAAGTTCAAGTGATGTTGATATAACAATAATACTTGGTAAAGATTACAAATAAAAGGAAGCCTTTCTTTTGAAAGGCTTCTAAATAAAAATTTAATTAAATTTATAAATTGAATCAGAATTTTTTTTACGATTTTTATATTTTTTTCTTTTTGTTTTTTTAGTAGTGAACAATTTGGTCAAAACAAATAAAATAAATAGTGCGAGAGCAATTTGAGCAAGTGTTAAAGGTACATTAAATTCTTCTACATAATTTTTAGAAATTAAATCAGAAGTGTAGTCAATTCCATCAATATGATAAGTAATTTTTCCAAGAACTTCTCCTTCAGCAATAGGAGCAGAAATATTTTCATTAAGAGTTATAGAATAGTCTAAATTATTCAAATCAATTGATGATGTTGTTAAAGCAATTATTGTATCTTTTTGCAATAAGGATAAGTTTTTTGTTTCTTTTGTAGCGTTTTCCACAGTAATCTCTTGAATTGTGGATTTAGAAGTTGCAATTTGCTGTAATTTGTAATTATTAAATCCAAATTCAAACATATTTATAGTATCAGAATATCTATCTGCTTGGGATTTTGAACCAAGAGTTACAGCGATTAATTCTAAATTATCTTTTTTGGCATCTGCAATCAAGCAGTTTTTTGCTTGACTTGTATAGCCAGTTTTAATTCCGATTGCATTTTCATAATAATATTTTTCTTTTTTTAAAAGTAAGTCATTAGTATTTTTGAAATACCTCTTTTCAGATTTATCAGTAGCTTCTACAGTGCAAGAAGGTTTTGAAACGATGCTTCTAAAGGTTTCATTTTTCATACAATATTGAGCTATAAGAGCCATATCATAAGCAGTCGAATAATGATTTACATCATGTATTCCGCTAGGATTTGTGAAATGTGTATTTTTACAACCTAAAGCTGAAGCTTTTTGATTCATAAGATTTGCAAAGCTAGTAATATCACCAGAAATATTTTCAGCAAAAATATATCCCACTTCATTTGCAGAATGAATTAAAAATAAATTTAAAAGTTCATCAACAGTGAGCGTTTCGCCTTGCTTTATTCCGGCATTTGAGTACCCTGATGGAATAGCCATTACAGCAGAATTGCTTGCTGATAGTTTATCAGTTAAATTATATTTTTCGATAGCAATAATTGCTGTTAAGATTTTTGTTGTACTTGCAGGATATAATTTTTCATCTTCATTTTTGCTTAATAAGATTTTTCCTGTTGAAGTTTCCATTAATAAGGCAGCTTCTGATGCTATTTCAAAATCTTGATTTGCAACAGTAGTTGTTGCAAATGAAATATTACTATATATAATACTAAAAATAGTAAAAATTAACATTATTAAAATAATTTGCTTTCGCAATTTCATTTGTTATTCTCCTTAATTTTTTCGTGTAATCTTATCATACAGTATTTGAACATTATTTTCAAGATATTTTTCCATAAAATTATTAAAGTTAATTATTGAAGGGAGGTGAGAAGTATGATAAAGAGTTGGTTTAAAAAGTTTATATTCAAAAGAAAAAATAAAGGAATAATTGTAATAGCTAGCATAATTGTACTTATTGCAGTATATAAAATTGCAAGAGAGGCAATCAGAGATTATAATACTCAAAACAATTTTGATATTGTTTCAACAGAAAATAGTATAAATGATACTGATAATATAACCTCAAATAAGTCTAAAGAAAACGATACGAAAGTTGCCCAAGAAGAAGGAAAGCAAGATGAATCAATGCAGGATGAACTAATTCAAGATGAAGAAATTGAAGTGAGCAAAGATGAAAATAAAAAGGATAGCATAAAAAATAAAATCTACATATATGTTTCTGGAGAAGTCAATAATCCAGGAGTGGTTATATTGGATGAAGGAAGTAGGATTATAGATGCAATTGATTCGGCAGGCGGAATTACACAAAATGCTAATATTACTAAAATTAATTTGGCATATGTTTTAGAAGATGGTACCAAAGTAAATGTACCAAGTAATAAGGACTTAAAAAATGATTCTAGTTTTGATTATATTACGCGAAGTCCTGGAGATGGAAATGAAGAAGAAAAAAGCAGTATAAAAGATGAGGGACAAAAAAGTTCAAGCAAAATTAATAGTAAAGTTAATATAAACACTGCAACACAGACAGAACTAGAGACATTGCCGGGAATTGGTCCTTCACTTGCATTAAAGATTATAAATTATAGAAAAGAGAATGGAAAGTTTTCTAATATAGAGGAAATTAAAAATGTAAGTGGAATAGGGGATAGTAAGTATGAAAAATTAAAAAATTATATTTTGATATAAAAAGAAATGGCAGGGATTTTCCCTGCCATTAAATGGAGTTAGATAACTACTTTTTCGTACTTTTGAATAATTTCTTCCAGCTCAATTTTGCTAAGCATACCTTTTTGAGAAAGTTCTTCAGCCAGAGCCTTTACTAAATCTTTATGTTCATTCAAGAGATTAGTGGCTCTTTCTGTAGCTCTATCAATGATGTTTTTAATCTCACCATTAATCATGTTTGTGACTTCATCTGTTTGCATTTTATAGTTGTGGTCATTGAAATAGATGCGATTTTCACCAAGTTTGGTGGACATGCCATATTTTGTGACCATATCATATGCAAGCATTGTAGCAGTTTTTAGATCACTGCTTGCCCCAGAATTGTTTTGAACTCCCAAGAAAAGCTTTTCAGAAATCCTTCCAGCAAGACAACTGGCAATTTTATCAATAAAGAAATTTTTATCAGAAGTAGGTTCACAATCTGTTGGATCAAAAACATTAATTCCCAAATAATCAGTTGCTGGAATAATGGAAATAGCGACAACTTCTTTATCAGTCAAACGGCCGGAAAATCTCTGGATAATAAAGTGTCCAGTTTCATGATATGCAATTTCATTAATCATTGCAGGAGTCATATTATGAAATTTTTTGAAATTGAAATCAAAGTTTTTCATAATAGATTCTCTATCAACACGAGTTTTACCATCCATTTTAGCAGTTACCATGGAAAGATCAATTAAATCTTTGGTTCTATCAGGATTCCTAGTGGTGTAGTTGAAACAAGAGGAGTAGAAAATAATTAAATCTACCATTCTCTTGGAAATCTTAACACCATGGAATTCTTCAAGTTGTTTAATAGAATCTTTCAACATGTCATACACTTCAGTAGTTCTAGGCTCTTTAATGACAATATTACGGAATCTACGCCTAAGTGCACCTTCGTTTCCAAAAGCTTCTTTATATTCTTCATTAGTGGTTGCACCGATAACAATAGAATCGTCACCAGCGAGAAGAGGTTTCAAAGCATTTGAAAAGTCTTGATTATCTTTTCCAGAAGAAGACCCAGCACCAACAATCATATGGATTTCGTCAATGAAAAGGATAAGATTATCATGCTCTTCAAGCATTTTAATCAAATCACGATATCTTTCTTCTGCTTCTCCTCTGTACTTAGTACCAGAAATAAGGTTATTTACATTGAGGGAGATAATCAGAAAATTCTTAAACATTTCAGGACAAGTTCCATTAAGAATATCGTAGGTGAGCTTATAAACTACAGAAGATTTGCCAACTCCAGGTTCACCAATAAGAAGAACATTCCGTTTTGTCTTCTTCATCATTGTTTTCCAAATTTCTTTGCATTCACTATCTCTTCCAAGAATAGTGCAATTAGGATTTTGACTAAGTTTGTAATTTAAAACAGTCACACATCCTTTAAGAGTTTTGGGAAGGAAGAAGATGTTGTCGGCTTTGTCGGTTTTATTAGTTTTATCAGCTTTATCAGTTTCTTCAGTTGCGACAAAGGTTGAATAACTTTCTTTGAGGGCAGAAACATCAGTAGTCAAAGCTTTGAGGTAATCTTCAATATCAGGAGATTGATTGTCGATAACAGAAAGAACAAGATCTTCAATAGTGATTTCAGGTCTCTTTTCCTCTTCGATAATCAAGTTTGCATAGCAAAAAATAATTGCTAATTCCTGAGAAAAATTAACTTTTTCAAAGTCTTTTACATTAGCTTCTTTTAAAATTTCTTGGAAAGTATTTCTTTCACCTTCGCTATAAACATCTTTGTCTGCAAAATCAGCGGAGTCTAAAAGTTCTTGCATAATATTGACGATTTCTTCTCTGTTAGACATAGAACTTACTTCTAATGCTGCAGAGAAGTGCCGATTGGTTAATAGGGCATCTAAAAGTACCAGCGAATTTATTCCATCAAGTTTAAAATCCTTAGATGTTTTCAACATTGTTGAAATGATGTTTTTTACTTCATTGGACAACTTGATACTCATAGTATATAACTCCTTTCAAATAGTTATGACAACTATTATAACACCATTTGCCTGGATTTACAAGAGTATACGAAAAAAACAGTTAGAAAATTCTAACTGTTTTAATCAATATTGGTTGCGGGGGATAGACTCGAACTACCGACCTTTGGGTTATGAGCCCAACGAGCTGCCAACTGCTCCACCCCGCGATGTCAGTACTTATATATTATATACAGATTTTTAAAAAATGTCAATACATTTCTATAAAAATTTAAAATATACTATTGACAATCCAATATATATTCGTTATACTGGTAGTGCAACCAGAAAATAAAATTAATAATAACTGCAATTTATTATTAATTAGAATAAATACGTAAATATTTATCATGAGAATTATAACATACAAAGTCAAAAAAATCAATTTTTCTGGTTGCAAATTTTAAGAAAGGAGGAAAAAATATGAAATTAGAGGAGGTATCACAAGTATCAATAGGAATATTAACAAGTAGAGAAGTTACAGAAATTGGAGAAAATGAGTACAAACTATTCAATCTAAAAAATTATGACAATCAGGAAGAATATGAAGATGTAAAAACATTAAAAAATTTTGACGACAAGCTTACAAGAAAAGGAGATCTTTTAATAAGATTAGTGTATCCAAACAGAATAATTTACATAGATGGCGAAATGGAGAATTTATTGGTGCCATCACAGATGTGTATAATAAGAGTTGATCCAAAAAAAGTAGATTCACAATACTTAAAATGGTATTTGGAAAGTGAGAGTGGAAAGGAAAGAATACTTGAAAACATTACGGGATCAAGTATTCAAAAGATTTCAGTATCAGACTTAAGAAAATTAGAAGTACCAATAATTGCATTAGAAAAGCAAAAAGGCATAACAGATTTCGTGAATTTATGGAATAAACAAAAGCAAATATCAGAAGAAATTATCAGGCAAAAAGAAGTATTATATAATACATATATTAATGAAATTATAGAAGAGGAGTAAATTGTGGAAATAGATTATAGCAGTCAATCAACTATTAACAAAATGTTGTGGGACATATGTCAAGACTTTAGAGAAGAAACAGACATAAAAACAGATTATATAAATTATATATCAGCATTATTATATATTGTTTTTTACAAATCATATTATTTAGATATTTTATATGATATGAGAAAAAATTATTATATAGCAGATAAAATAGACAGTTACTTAGAAGAAATAAAGCTTAAGAATAAAAGCTTATTTAGAAGAGTATGTTTTAAAGGCATCAAAATTTATCGAAGCCTTGGTGAAGAAAATATATTAAGCAAAACGATAGGAAATTTGTACAAACTAATAAAAAAGGTAGAGAAAACCAATGAGAATGCAAAATATTTAATTGGAGAAGCATATAGAAAAGCATTAATCGATGCTATGTTTAATAAAGACATTTCTTTTAGAAGTGGAGAGGCATATACCCCTAGAGGAATAGCAAAATTAATAAATAGAATTACAATAACAAATGAAAAAGGATTGGTTTATGATCCATTTTGCGGATGTGGAAATCTTTTATTAAATGTGCCAACTAATGAAAATATTGAAGTTTGTGGAGAAGAAGAAAACGTAAATCTCTATGATATATGTATGACAAATTTATTTTTACATGATGTAAAAAATGATAAAATAAAATTAAGTGAATATAGTCCTAATTTTGAAAAAGAACAATATGATTATGTAATATCAAATCCACCATTTATGGAAAAAAAGTTGAAGCCAAGAGAAGTATATATGCAAAGATTAAATCAAAAATATGGTGAAATTGAAAATGGAGTAGGTGACTATTCATATGTGATGATGATGTATAATTCGCTAAAACCAGGCGGAAAAATGGCTGTTATATTACCACATGGAGTTTTATTTAGAGAAAATGAGAGAAATAGTAGAGAAATTCTTTTAAAAGAAAATTGTATAGATGCAATTATAGGATTGCCAGAAAATCTATTTATAGGAACTAGAAATTCTGTTATAATCATGATTTTAAAAAAGGATAGAACAGATAAAGATGTATTATTTATAGATGCAAGTCAGGAATATAAAAGCATAAGAAGAGCAAATGTTATGTCTCAAGAAAATCAGAATAAGGTACAAGCTGCTTATTTTGCAAGAAAAAATATTGATGAATTTGCAAGTGTAGTTTCTAGAAAAGAGATAGAAAACAACAATTATAATTTAACAATAAAAAAATATGTAATCAAAAAAAGACCAGAAATAAAGGTAGATAAAAGAAAAATTGTAGAAAATATTCAAAAACTTGAAAGAGAGAATGGAATTCTTGAAGATAATATAAAAGATGTTTTGGAAAAGTTGGAGATAAAAGATGCTTTTGTAACCTACAAACAACCTAGAGAATTAGGGGAAGTAGATTATGAGAAAATAGGAGAAAAACTAGCGGCAGCAAGAGTGAAGGCAGGAATTTCTTTGTTTAAAATGGCAGAGGATTTGAATATGATGGGTGGTATTATAGTAAGACTTGAAAGAGGAGTTGGAAAAGTTAGCTTAGATACTATTGTGAAAATCTGCAATTATTTGAATGTTTCTATTGATAAAATTATTAATGATTAAAATTAAGCCCAAAAGCTTGGAATGTGAGGATTCCGGTGCTTTTGGACTTTTATTACATTATTTTATTTCGGATAAAACATTATGGTTATTAGTAAAATCTTTTAGCCAAGCATTTAAATCTTTTTGATGTTTAAAAATTAAAACTTTCTCTTTAGGAACATCTTTTAAATAATCTAAAATAACAGGCCTTTTCTTTTTATTATAAGTAAGAACATATTTTATGAATTCTGGTTCCAAGCGTTCTTTACATCCTGGAATTTCTGGACGTTCAGAGTTACGAGTTGTAAAATATCTTTTTAAAATTCCATGTAGTTGTTTTAAAGTTGAATAATCAAGCCAAATAATTAAATCAGCTTTATCAAAACGTTCTTTTAAAGTCTTATTATAATTCCCATCGATAACCCATTTGTCATCTTGAGCCTTAGAAAGAATTATATTATCACGTTCTGTCTTATCAATTTCAACCCAGTTTGGTTCATAGTTAATTGCATCTAGATGGATTGCAGGTAAGCCTAATTCTTTAGAAAGAATATTGCACAAAGTGCTTTTGCCACTACCAGAGCCGCCAACAATAGAAATACGATTATACATTTTTTACCTCCCTATACTTTGTACATTTTACAAGAATTAGGAAAGAAAATCAATATTTAAGTGGAAAAATCTTCAAAAATATGATATATTGTTGGCAAAATAGAATGTTTATGGATTTATTGCGTAAAAAGGAATAAAAGATCTATGGGTTTATTACGTGAAGTGGAACAAACGACTAAGTAAAAATATTGTATATTGTGCAAGGAGGAAAATATGAGAATTATATTAGCATCAGGTTCACCAAGAAGAAAAGAATTATTGGGAATGATAACGTCAAATTTTGAAGTACAAGTAAGTGGAGTAGACGAAAAATTAGAAGCAGGATTAACTCCACAAAAGCAAGTTGAAAGATTAGCATATATAAAGGCAAAAGATGTTTTTGACAAAACATCTGGAGACAGAATTGTAATTGGGTCAGACACTGTTGTAGCTAAGAATATGAAAATCTATGGAAAGCCTACGGACAAAGCTGATGCCAAAAGAATGATAAAAGAACTTATTGCTGGAGATGGAGTTCACAGTGTTATAACAGGTTTGAGCATACTGATTGAGGAAAATGGCGAGATTAAAGAATACACATCACATGATGAAACTAAAGTTTTTTTGAAGAAAATGTCTGACAAAGAAATTGAAAAATGGGTAGATTCAGGCAAAGCTATGGACAAGGCAGGAGCTTACGGAATTCAAAATGAATTTTGCGTTTTTGTAGAGAAGATTGAAGGCAATTACAATAGTGTGGTTGGTCTTCCTGTACATATGGTTTATAATGTGATTAAGGAGTATGTGGATTAATGAAGACATTAGATGAATTATTAGCAGATAAAATTATTGATTTAGTAAATTATGGACTTTCTAAGATAATAAAGCCTGATATTGAGGTTGAAAAAGTTACTGATTTGGATGCGAAGATGATTGATGAACTAAAAGAAAAATATGGCATTGAGGGCGTTATCTTGGATGTTGATGAGACTTTGAGAAAGGATATGAAGAGAATTCCTAAGTGTAATGAGGATTGGATTGAACTCTTGAGAGGCAAACTTAAAGTTGTGATTGTGAGCAATGGCTTTGATAGAAATTTAGAACGCATTTTTGATGGGAAGAAAATCAATTATATTATGTTTGCGCATAAGCCTTTGAAGATGAATTTTCTTAAGGCGTGCAAGCTTATGGATCTTCCTCCTGATAAGGTTTTGACTGTTGGCGATAGTTTGCTTGATGATGTTCATGGTGGCCATAGACTTAATATGCGTACTGCGTTGGTTAGGGACGTGTGTGATGGCGGAAATGTTAGTGCTAGGTCTAATTTGAAAGATGAGGAGGAAAGGTAAGGATGATATTTTATAGTAATGAACCTGGTTTGATTCAACCAGAAGGGATAAAGAGGTTAGATGGAACGAAAGATAAAAATTATAGATTGCCTCATATTGCAGTGGGAGTTTTTTCAGAATATTTATTAAATGATATAGTAGAAAAATTTGAATGTGAAAAAGTAGGATATATTAGTTGTGCAAATTGTCAAAGACCAGTTTATAGTATGAAGTATAAGGAAATAAAGATTACTTTGTTTTTAGCAGGTATAAGTGGTCCATGGATAAGTGCTGACATCGAGGAGTTAAATGCAAATGGTGTTGATACATTTATTATTTTTGGAAATTGTGGAGTTTTGGATAAAAACATAGAGGATTGTTCAATTATTATTCCAAACATGGCTTTTAGAGATGAAGGAACTAGTTATCATTATTTGCCAGATTCAGAGTCAATTGAGTTAAACAGGGATTTCAAGGATTTATTTGAAGAGATACTTAAAGAAAATAATTATAGTTTTGCTGAAGGGGCAACTTGGACTACTGATGGCTTTTTCAGAGAGACTAGAGAGAAAATGGAATATTTTAAGAGTAAAGGAGCAATTTGTGTTGAGATGGAAGGTGCTTCTATTGCAGCTGTTTGTCAATATAAAAATTTGAAGTTTTTTACCTTTTATTATGCTGCTGATAATTTGGATTCAGATAAGTGGGATGAACGAAGTATAGAACAATTAACTAATTTCAGTCTTAAGTCTAAGATTCCTATATTGGCTTTGGAGTTGGCAAGGAGGATAGAAGAAGATGAGTTTAAAAGAAAGTAATGAAATAACAGTAAAAATAAAAGGTAAGCTTAGAGATTTTTATAAAATAAAAAAAGTGAAAAGAATTATTTTGGGGATTATATAAAAGAATTAAAAAGTTCAAATTATACTATTCCAATTATTATGGGAAATGATTTAAATGGTAAAACGATAGTTGAAGATTTGACATGTTTCCCTAATATGATAGTTACAGGAACAACTGGAACAGGGAAGAGTAATCTTTTGAATACATTTTTGATAGATATTTTATATACTTTTGAACCAAAAGAAGTAAAACTTATTTTAATAGATACAAGAAAAGTAAATTTTACTAGATTTAATAAAATTCCACATTTATTATTACCTACTATAGTAGATGTAAATAATGCAATGAAAGTATTAAAATATTTAAATGTAGAAAGTTCTAACAGAAATAAAATGTTTATAAATGAGAAAGTAGATAATATAGAAAGTTATAATAAAATTTCTGAAAATAAATTATCGAGAATTGTTGTTATGATAGAGGATTTTTGTGATTTAATGTTAGGAACTAATGGAAGAATTGAAGAAGAATTAATTAATCTTGTTAGTCATTCAAGACAAACGGGAATTTATATAATAATTTCTTCTTTTAGATCTTCAATTGATATAATAACAGGAAGAATAAAAGCTAATATACCAGTTAGAGCAACATTTAAGCTTCCATCTCAATTTGATTCTCGAACAGTAATAAATGTTGCTGGAGCTGAAGATTTATTATTTAATGGAGATATATTGTTTAGTGGAACAGGTGGATATTATCAACAGAGGATACAAGTACTGTATGTAAGTGAACAAGATATAGAAAATGTTGTAAAATATATAGAAGAAAATAATAGTGGAGTAGAATATGAAAGTTGGAAGATTGAAGATATTTCAAAAGATAAAGATAATTATGAAGAAGATCCGTTATTAAAAGATGCAATAGAATTGGTTACAAATGCAGGGTATGCTTCAACATCACTAATTAAAAGAAATTTTAAGATAGATTATAATAGGGTTGGAAGAATAATAGATTTGCTAGAAGAGAGAGGAATTATTTCTGAATATCAAGGTGCAAAGCCAAGAAGTGTTTTGACTGAAAAGAAAAAAATTGACGATGATGAGGATAAGAAAAATGAGATGACCAAGATAGAACAAGAAGCAAAGCCATATACTGATTATGACAAAATAATAAATCAAGAAAAAATGGATGATTTTTATGATAATGCTAAATATTTTATTTATTCTATTTTTGGAATAATAATTTTATATTGGATAATAAGGTGGTTTATGGGGTAGAGCTCATAACTCTAAGGCGAGTTTGAAATAATTTTGCTTTACAATTTTGATTTAATCGTTACAGCTTGAGTGGTTGTGGCGATTTTTTCTATTCCTCAGTTAGTTAACAATAATGACTAAAAATAGGCATTTTATGTGAAATTGGGGAAAAGTTGGGGAAGAAAATCTCCCAAAACGTTTGTATTTCTAATAAAAATTCAGTAAAAGACTATGGGAAACCTAATTTTATAAATAGTAGTCTTTTACGTTACACATATAATCGTTGGAACAAAATTAAGGATTTTGACAACGATTCATTTTTATCGTGAAAAGTCTAATGACTTTAGTGAAATTTGAAAAAAGATTTTAGACTAATTTTTGTTGTGGTAGTAGCAAGTTTTCTAAAGCATTTCCTGCATTTCTATTATGAGAAATAATAGGATGCACATAGAAATTAAATGTTGTTGTGATTTGTGCATGTCCAAGTCTTGCTGCTACAACTGCTACATCAATATTTTGTGATATTAAAAGTGTAGCATTTGTGTGTCTTAATCCGTGAAAATTAATTACAGGTAGTCCTATTTGACCAACATATTTTACAAACCATTTGCTTACTGTTGAAGGATGCATAGGTTTGCCATCAGCTTGTACAAATAACCTATTAGAATCAGTCCATAATTCACCATAGAACGATTTTTGCTCATCATACCATAACTTATATTGTTCAAGTAAAGAAATGACAAAATCTGGAATTGCCACTTCTCTTATGGAACTTTCTGTTTTTGGTGTTTTTGTAAACACGCCTTTATCAGCTAAATGCTGACTGGAACGATTTATACTAACAATTCCTGTTTTTAAATCAATATCTTGCCATTCTAATCCCATTAATTCACCTAAACGAACACCAGTAAATATTGTAAGAATGATTGCAACTTTATATTTTATTTGATCTTCACCAAGTAAGGATAGATTGTGTAATAATATTTTACATTGCTCATCATCATAGTATCTTCTTTTTGGCTTTCTTGCTTTAGGTGGTTGAACACGTTCAGCAGGATTAGATATAATTAGTTGCCAATAAACTGCTTTATGAAGCATTGCTCTTAATAATCTGTGATGTTCTAATATTGTTTTACCAGATAAGGGTTTTAATGTTTTCTTACCATTGTTACCTTTTTTTCTAACTAACTGGGTATCTCTACTAAGTAAATCATAAAAATGCATGATGTCAGTTGGTTTGATTTTGTTAATATAGAAATGTCCAAAGTATGGTAGAAGTCTTGTTTCTAATATTCTACAATATCTTTTGTATGTTGATGGCGCAAGTTCTTTTGATGCATAGTCTCTTTTCCATATTTCTGTGAATTCAGAGAACTTTAATGATTTGCCTTCTACAAACATTCCGTTTTGAACATCAGCAACGAATTTTGCTAGTTCTATTTCTGCTTCTTTTTTTGTTCCGTGTATTGTTTTTGTTTTCTTTATAGGTTTTCCTTGCAAGTCGTATCCTGCAAGACATACTAGTCTGTAACTATTTTTTCCTCTTTTTTCAATACTCCCAGCCATTACCTTTTTCACCTCCTTTCAGGCATAACTGTGGGTGGGAGAGGAATTAATATATTGTTAACTGAAAATGCTATACTATAATTGTTAACAATATGCAAGAGATAACAAAAACGTATATAAATTTTAAATGTAATAAAAATACTAATGGATTGATTAGAAAGAATATGTTATAATAACATAAAAGAAGAAATTTAAAATAATAAAAAAAGTAAAATTGAGGATATATTATGAATTATTGTATTTATGAAAAAAATAAGAAGTTAAATTTTTCTAAGGTTGAGCATATCATTCCAGCAGGATTGGGAGGTACAAAGACATTGCCAAAGGGATACGTTTCTGATGAAATAAATGAATTTTTTTCTGCAATTGAGGCAAAAGCATTAAGGACGACATTGATATCAGGATTTAGAAATTTTATAGGACCGGGACATAGAGGGAAAATGACTGTTTCAAAGAAGTTAAATCCACATATGAATATTCTAAAACTTAATAAAAAATATAAAATTAATATTGATAATATATATAAGAGTAAAATGGGATTTATGTTAGACAGGAAAACTGTTTTTATTTCGCAAATTGCAATATCTTTTAATTCTAATTTAGAAGTTAAGCATGCAATATATTGTCCAGGTGTATATAATGATATTAATAATAATCTTAAAGCTTTTTTAGATAGTTTAAAGAAAATAGATGAAAAAAATATTATATTTGTGCAAACAGAACATGATATTGAATATAAAGGTGCTATACTGGGTACATTTTACGGAAAATGGTATATATATATTAATGTTCCATTAATTACAAGTAATTATATAATAAAAAGCATATTAGATACAAACGATAAATCTAAGATTGAAATTAGTTTATTATCTGGTGGAGAGTACGATTTTTCATATAAAATAAATAGAGGATATGATGATGAAAATTTTACTTTTTTGTATGTAAAGACTGCATTTAATACGTTAGCATATATTGTAGGTCATGAAAAAATTTTAGAAAGTAGATATGATGAAATAAGATATGCTATTGTAAATAATGAAACACATAATTTTATTGGTTCTAATGATAACAGCTTCTCAAAGAAATGGATACATGATAGAACGGAAAATGAGCCTCATGTTGTTTTATTTCAAAAGGAAAATAAATCTTTATATGCGTATGTTTCTTTTTATGGTGATCTAAGTTTTAAAATTTTTATAACTAACAATTGTGAAGAAGATTTTGTAAATCAAGCTTTTGTTTCAGATTGGAGAAACAGAAAAGATTATTTGGTAAATATATAATATACTATACTATTGTTATTGTATAAAGTTTCTAAAGTATTTCTTAATAAAATGTTGAAAAAGTGCTTATTTTAATTAATAAGATTAGCACTTTTTTACCATATATTAATCTTAATAAACTTATTTATTATTTATCTTGTGTATCTAACCATTTATTAAATTCATTATAATTTTTCTTACCTTCTGTTATCTCTTTTTTGAATTTATTTGATTCTTTTTTATATTTTTCATAATCATCTTCATATTTTGTAATATCTGGATTACGCTTCATAAGCATTCTTTTCCTTGAAAAAATAGTGCGGTATCTTCCATATACAATATTTTTTTCTTCTTTTCGTTTTTGAGATAATTTACTTCCAACATCTTTACAAGTTAAATTATTAGCCCATTCTCTATCACAGTAAACAATATTTAATTTTGGAGTAATGAAGTACTTATTACAATTACCACAAATTTTTACATATAATTCATCCATACCAATAGTATTAAATAAATTAATATAAAAAACAGTAAATATATTATTAGTTTTAAATCTAAAAGTACATGAAAGTCCTTTTCCTTCTGGATCCATAGTATGAATTATTGAAGAAAGTATTAAAATATCTTTGGATTCAACATTTTCACTATTGTATGGAATATTATCATATGTGTAATCTAATAAATTAATCATTTCAAATTTATTAAATATATCCTTAAAAGGATTTTTATATAGTTGGTTAAATAAAAAGAATCTCTGTTGTAATGTCAAATTATTTAAATTTATATTACTATCAATTTGATAACAAAAATTGATACAATCTTTAAATAATTTTTGATATCTTACTATGTTATCTCTTTCCTGAGGATAGTATTTTCTGGCTAATTCAATAATATCTTTAATTTTATATAATTCATTAAATTGAATTTTATTTAGATCATCTTTATCGAATTTGTCTATAAAGTAATCCATATAATTTATAAAAAATAAGTAATAATCATTCAAATTATTAAAATCATAGCTTATAAAATCAAATAAAGACAAGTCAAATTGTTGCTCAATTGTATCGATTTTAAATAATATATATCCATCTAATGCTCCTACATTATCATTAAAAGATAGCGTAGTATATTTTTTTCTATAAGGATAATATTTTGGCATATTATCAGCATACTCTTTACCCAATTTATCTCTTTCTTTATCAGACTTTGCATTTCTAATTTTTGCAAACATCATATGAACATATTCATTTTCTGATAAGTTTTCAAACTTTTCATTTATTTCAGTATATTCTTTATAATAATGCCCAACAATTTGTGTTGTGCTATGAACAAATAAGTTGGCGTTAAAAGCAACTTTTATATCATTTGTTTTTTTCATACCCAAAATCCTTCCTGTTAACAGAGTGAAAAACACTTGATTTTACAAGTGCTAACAAACTTAATAAATCAACATAAAAATTATTGCGTTTGTTAACTATAATTAGTATAATTCAATTGTTAACGGAAGTCAACACTAAATAAAAAGAAATAAGGAGGTGATAGCCATGGAATTACAAAAAGTACAAAGAACGACACTAACAATGAAAGAAGCAGCAGAGTATTTAGGAATATCTTATTGGTTGATTAATCAATTAGTAAGAAGAAGACAAATACCATGTTCAAAAGTGGGTGGAAAATTTCTATTTAGAGTTCAAGCATTGGATGAATATCTAAATAGAAAAGAAAAAGAATCAGTTAGTTACTAACTAACAAGGAAAGTGAGGAAAGGAGGATATGTATGAATTACCATGGTTTAAAACAGAAACCAATATATTTTCAAACAGGAAAATTCAGTTAATTTTAAAATTAGAAGATGGTGATACTTATTTTAGAGTATGGATACAATTAATTGCATTAGCAGTTGAATGTAATAACAAAGGAAGGTTAGAAATAGGAGGTAATAATCCTATGACAATAGATAATTTTTCAAAGATTATGGGAAAATCTAAGAAAAAAATAGAAAAAATTCTAAATAAATTTCTGGAATTAGAAATGCTAATAAAAGAAGGGGAAACATTTCTAATAAAAAATTGGGACAAGTATCAAAGCATTGAAAACTATGAAAAATATCAAATGCAAAATAGAGAAAGACAAAAAGGACATCGTGAAAAATTAAAAAGTGAAAAAGAAAAAAGTAACGTTATTCAAACGTTAAGTAACGGAGAAGAAAAGAATACAAAAGAATTAAGAATAAGAAAAGAAAAAAATATAAGAGAGGAGAGAGAAAATGGCTTTAGAGAATACAAAATATAAAGAAGTTATCCACAAAAAATTGAAAAAATGTGAATACTGTGGCAGAGAATTAACTCCAATTGGACTTGATTATTTATATGCTAATATTTCTCCGGATAATATTGAATATGAAAGATGTACTTGTAAAAAAGCACAAAAATATTGGAAAGAGAAAGATAAACAAGACTATGAAATTGCAACAAAAAAACATTTTAGAGAGGTTATAAACAAGATATATAAACAAAATTATATTGGCAAGAAATTTCAAAATCTGAACTTTGAAAATTTTAATAGTAATTCAGAAAATGAATTAGCTATAGCAATTGCTAAAGACTATGTAAATAAAAATATTAAAAGTGAATGTACCAATGGACTGATAATAATGGGCGAGTCAGGAGTTGGAAAAACGCATTTAGCAGCATCAATTGCTAATAAATTAATTGAAAATAACAAGATAGTATTAATGGGAAGATTGACAACTTTATTAGATATCATAAAGGAAACTTTTAAAGATAATACGAAGTCAGAAAACGAATTAATTGAGCTATATTCAAATGTAGATATGATTATAATTAATGATCTAGGAACAGAAAGAATAAGCAACTGGGCATTAGAAAAATTATACACAATAATTGAAAATAGGAATAAAAATAGATTACCAATAATTATTACAACAAGGTTTGATAAAAAAGGATTAATAGAAAGATTTAGTCAAAGTCAAGATGAGCAATTAGTAG